>OGUD01000087.1_pt1 | contig 92749 bp, 83 predicted proteins | sample 1573671 | NCBI WGS metagenome assembly OGUD01 (sample SAMEA2582065, study PRJEB24529) | metagenome | biome: Human gut stool | place: China | collected 2011 | reverse complement strand
ACTTTTTTATTCACTTTTATTTTGCACTTCAACTTTGAACTCAGTTCACTTTTTTTATTCATTTTTCAAGTCTTTTTTATTGTACATTGGAATTATTTATTGATTTTGAATAATTATAATGTATAATAAAAATATAAATATATGTTCAAAGAACAAACGTTCCGAACGTAGTTTCTTTAAACATACGTTCGATATTAAGAAAAGGAAGGTATGCTATGTCACAAGTAATAAGTTTAATTAATGAAAAGGGAGGGGTAGGTAAATCAACTTCTTCTATAACAATATCTCAAATATTAGCTATATCTGGCTATAAAGTACTTACAATTGATTTAGACCCACAGATGAATACATCAAAAGTTTTTGGTGCAACGGAAAATAATGATATTAATTACGAACCTTTATTCTGTGAAAAATTATCAGAAAAAGAAAGTGTAATGAACTATATCTCAGAAACAAATCACAAAAATATTTCTTTATTATCTGCTTCTAGAGAACTCAATCAGTTGATATACAAAATTTATGATGTTAGCAAAGAAAAAAATGTTGAACTTTATTTTAAATACAATCTTAATCTTATAAAAGACGAATTTGATTATATTATAATAGATAATTCTCCATTCAAATCCTATCTCACATCTTGCGCAATTATTGCTAGTGATAAGATTATAACTCCAGTTAATGTTGATAATTTTTCATATGATGGTTTAATGTCACTTTTTGAAACAATAGAAGACCTAAATAAAAAATATTCTTTAAGTATAGAATTTGCTGGTCTTTATATGACAAGAGTAACAGGAAGAACAACTATATATAAACAAATGTTTGAAGATTATGAAAGAATGTTCGGTGATAACTTTATTCCTGTATCTATACGAAATTGCATAGCAGTAAGTGAAGCAAATACTATTTTTGAACCACTTCTTTCTTATGACAAAAAAAGCACAGCCGCAAAAGATTACATAGAATTAGTTAATTATTTAGGACTTATGGATAACAAACACTTTCGTGAAATTGCTAAATTTTTGAAAGGGGAACATTAATATATGGCAAAAAAATCATTTAGTGTTGGTAGAACTAATAACGGCGTACTAAATAGCGCAGGAGGGGATAAGCTTAAAGAGCTTCAAGCAAATTCACAATATAATTTTCAATTTATACCTAAAGATAAGATTGTTTCTAATCCCAAAAATGAAAAATATATACAAGATGGAATTGAGCCTCTAAAAGAAAGTATTATAGAAAATGGACTTCGCCATAATCTTTCCGTTCTTTTTGATGCAGAACAAAATGTTTATCGTCTTATATCTGGTGAAAGAAGATATCATGCTATATGTGCAATGAATGACAAGCAATATAAAGAACTATTTCCAACAGGAATACCTTGTAAAGTAGAAAAGTCAGATATAACAGAAATAGATGAAGAAATAATGTTAATTTCTGCTAACCATGATGTACGAGAAACTTCTATAGAGGTTAAAAGGTGGGAAGTAAGTCGTCTAAAGGAATTATATGAAGCCAAAAAGTTAAAGGGTGAAATTAAAAATATTAATGCAGAAATTGCAAAACAATTAAATATTTCTGAAAGACAAGCTAGAAAATATACAACAGCAGAAAAATTAATACCAGAGCTTAGTAATCTTCTTAATGAAAATGGAATTGACTTAAATCAAGCTGATAAATTCGGAAAACTTGATGAAAGTGCCCAGAAGGATATATTAAAATTAATTAATAATAAAGGTTCTGTAGAAAATAGTGAATTTCAATCTATTAAAAAATTATCTGAAGATAGAGAAAAAGAAGCATTGAAATATAAAGAAGAATATGAAAAAGCTTCTAAACAAATATTAGAAAAAGATATGACTGTAAAAAAGCTACAAGATAAATTATTAGAGCTTGAAAATGAACATATCAATAATACATCTCATGCAAAAACAAAAGAAGATTTAGAAGATGAATTAAGAATAGTAACAGAAGCAAAAATACAAGCAGAAAAAGAAAAAAATAAATTAGAGAATAATTTAGAAAAACTAAAAAAGCAACAAAAAGAAAAAGAGAAAAAGAATGCTTCGATTTCAGATGTAGAATTAAAAAGAATTACATCTATAGCAAAAACTGAACAAGCACTTAATTTGTTAGAAAATAACTTTGATGTATTAAAAAATAATAGAAGTACATTACAACAAGATTCTGATTTAAAATTAAGATTAGAATTATTAAAAAGAAGATTAGATGATTTATTGTTTGGTTTAACTGAATAATTTAATACTGTCAAACAAGTTGCCCCATTTATTGTTTAGTACACTAAGTGGGGTGGAATTTGTTTATATTAGAAAAATGTATATAATTGAATATAGTAATTTGTTTATGTTTAATGATTTGTATATATATAATACAATATTAAAAACAGAAATTGTTAAATAAAATATAAGAAAACCTAGAAAAATACTTGCTTTATCAAGATAATTGAGAGTTCATTTTTTGCAAAAATATAGTAAATTTATTGAATAATTAGGTATAATTTTTGGTAAATTCAGTTTATTTATTGTAATATAACGTTGAAATCTTGTAAATTGTGGATAAATATGAATTATAAAAACTCCAATTAATAAGGTTGTTATATACTAAGCGATAAAAAAGGATTTTAATACTATATAGAACAATACAAAAATACATAAATTGATATATATATTGGGAAATTTATAAGAATTACTGAAAAAAAGGGTACAAAAAGAAGACTGTCTGTTAGGCAGCCGATAAAGAATTATTTAATTTCGCTTTAATTACGGTACGAATTAATCCACCTAAATTTTTTATTATCTTATTTTTTAAGATATATGATTTATAAATAGTGCAATAAGCATCTATAACAATATCATAAGAATATTGCATAGCAAGTAAAGCCATATCATCAATTTCGAAATCTTTAATCTTGATTAATTCAAATTGTTCAATTTTACAATCAGGTTTAACATCAAAAAACATTTTAAAGCTTGTATCATAAGCAAAATTAATATTTATTAAAGAAACAGCATTATTAAACCTTTTTATAAAATCGTTGAATGAATTAGTATATTCATTTAAGCAACAATCTTTTTGTAATTTGCAATTAAATTTATCTTTGATTTCAAAGAGAATATCATTATCTTTTACAGTAATATCAAAGATAGTATTTGAATTTTTAATTGACTTTTTAATAATACAAGGTTTGCAATATTCTGGTAAAAGTCTTTTTATATCAGTAATTGTTTTAGAAATTGCAGTAAAAGGCCCTTTGGCATTAAGAGTATCAAGTTCTATTAATTCTCTTAAATGAATTCTAAGAGAAACTAAATTGTCTAACTTTATAATTTGCTCAAGTAGTTCTTTAGATATAACAATAAAACCTCTACCACCTTTTTTTGCAGGAAGATAATAGGTGTCATAATCACAAAGACAGAGATTAATAGTATATGTATCTAATTTACAAAATGAAATATAGCTATATTCTTGCAAGGTATTAAGATTATTAAAAATAGTCCTTTCAGAACAGCCAATAAAATTAGCTAAATTTCTAACATCCAAATTTTTTAATATTCCAAACCTATCAGGGTGATTAAAGTGAAGTAAAAGTAATAACTTTATTGCATTATTTTTTAATCGTGGTTTATAGCCATATTTATTTTTTTCATTGAAGTATACTTTTTTATAAACATTAGTAGTAGTGAGTTTTTTATGTGGACAGTTGTTACAAGTATTACACGCAGTTTTATATAGTTCACTATCTTCATTAAATGTTTTTATATATTCTTTCCATTTACAATCATTACAAGCTTCATTTTCATAGTCAATAACTTCTTTAGTTGTTTCAATTATCTCTTGATAATTTTTTTGAAGTCCAAGTGCTTGAATTAAAATAGATTTTCCAATATTTGTAAAGTTATCCACAACATTCACCACCTTTCTATATACCATATAATTTAACACTAATTGGCATTATTTTGCAAATGGCAAAATTTACTCCAAAAATGTCTACATTCTTAAAAAAAAGCCGTTTTTTTTCACTTTTTTGTCTACATTTTTAAAAAAAATGGCAAAATTTACTCCAAAAATGTCTACATAATTTCTTGAAATTTTTTTTAAAAAGAGGTTTTATTAAAAAATGCAAAATTTACTCCAAAAATGTCTACATTTTTAATTTTATATAATAAAAAATAATTTATAGTCTTGCAAACCCAGTATTTAAGCCAAAAATGTAGATATCTATAATAATATCTGAAATAAAAAAATGTAGAAAATAAATAGCTTTAGAATATATAGTATATAAAAAGTTTAAAAATGGGCAGAGTAAGCATGTTTTTTATCACTTTTTTACTCCAAAAATGTCTACATTTTAAAAATTTACTCCAAAAATGTCTACATTTTAATATAAATGCAAAAAATTACTCCAAAAATGTCTACATTTTCGGAGTAATTTAAGGATTATTACTTAAGATTTGTCTAAAGAAGTTAGATGTTTAGTATTATCGAAATGCAAATCTTCTATTTCAGCATCTGAAAGAGAAAGAAAGTGTATAATAAATATACCATTTTTTAATTCAAATTGACTTATAGCAATATGATTATCAACAAATTCTTGAAGACTTTCTTGAATGAGTTGTAAATTTTTCTTTTTATTCTTTAATTTAAAACGAACAATTTTTTGAAAATAAGTATAACTATATTCATTAACTTTAGTTTCTTGGTTGGCAATTTGTTCACGTTTCATAGCATAGCATATTATTTTTGATAAGTTATTTTGTAAAACATCATAAGAAGCAGAAGTAATAGATATAAGCTTTTTTTGAATAATAGCATTACTTAGTATTTCTCCAAATTGAGCAATAGCATAAGGGCGTTCTGCGTCTTCTTTTATAGCAATATTATCAAATAAGTTAAAATACATTTTGCTGCCTTCTTCTTCATAGGAAAAATTATATTCTACAAGTTTGCGACAAGAATTAGAAATTTTATTAGTTACATTTTTTCCAACGTGATAATCAACAAGTTCTTTTCCAAGTGTGTTAAGGTCTACTACAACTGATTTTTCTCGTGAAAACTCCTGTATATTAATATTTGATATAAAGGCATTAACAAGTTTTAAATCGTTTGAATCCATAGATTTAGGTGGAGTAAGTTTTCCGTTATTAACAGTGACTTCCAATAATTCATCACCATTTTCATCAGTAATTATTTCTTTTAAAAGGTTATTAGAAGCTGTTTCCATCATTAATGTAAAAGAAGATGGACTAAATAAAGGCTTTTCTAATAGTTCTTCTGGAAACATTCTTAGATATGAATCAATGTTTCCAGCTAGTTCTTGTTCAATATATTTCCAAGCATTCATAATTAAATCATTTTTTAAAGAATTAAATACTGATTTGTTACTATATGTATATATTCCTGGAAATAGTATAAGCAGGCTGTTAGAGTCTTTTTTCCATTGTATAGCTTTTTCTTTATATTTGTTGATGATTTCAGCTATATCTTTATCGCCAAAAACTGTTGTATATTGGTCAACAGGAATAGAACGGGCCATATTAATAACAGGAGCAAGAGGGTGTTTTGGATTATCAATGCTTATTGAGTTGATATCATTAATATAAGATTTATACCATCTAGCTCTTTTTTGTAAGCGCGATTTTTTAATTTTTCCCATTATAGGAATTAAATCTTCACGACTTGTTTTTCCATCAAGATATTCCATTAATGTCAAGTCTATAAGTTCTGCAATAGTATTGCAAGGAAACTTAAAAATATCATGTTTTTTATAAAAGAAATCGGTAATAGTAGGGTCTATATTTTTTGAGAGTTCTTCAATAAACTGTCTTGAATATTGTTCCATTGTTATCTCCAATCTATAATATAAATTCTTAAGTTAAAGTCGTACTTTAACTTATATAATTATAGTTAAAAATAGTTAGAAATGCAAATATCATTCAGTTAAATATAAATGTTTGAAATGGATGAGTTCTTTAATTATTTTTTGGATTTTGTGTTGTGTGGTGGGTTGAGTTTTTTGTTTAGTATAGACATATGTAGCCTAATGGTGTAAAATGAAATAAATATATTTATTAGGAGTGAGTTTTATGAACGATGGAAGTAAAGAAGTAGTATTAAGTGATGAATTTATAAATACTATATGGATATTTTTTAAATCTAAATTATCAAAACGAACACAACAAGAATATTTTGCAGTAATAAAAAGCTTTGTAAAAATAACTGGAAAAGACCCTTTAAAAATAACACAACAAGCTTGCGAACAGTATGTAACATATCTAAGAACACGAATGGAAAGTAATAGATTATCTTATACAACTGCTTTGATGAGAGTTTCTGTTATGAGAACTCTTTGTGAATATATAAAATACACAATGAATGAAAAAGGATATGATTATATAAATTATTTTAATGATATTTCCTTACCTGATATAGACAAAACTCTAAAAGAAGATATGCTTCCTTCAACAGATGAATTGAATAATTTATTAGAATTAACTAAGAATAACAGTGATAGTATGGCTTTCTTAATATTTTCACTTATAATAAAATGTGGTCTTACAAGTAGTGAAATTAGTAATTTGAATATAGAATATATTGTACTAGATATAAATAATAACATTTGTATTAATTTTCCACCTAAAAAAGGAGTTTCAAGGATAATAAAGCTTCCTGATGATATAAGCAAATTAATTGACAAGTATATAGAAGCCAATAACATTTATGAGGGTGCTGTATTTTTAAATAAACGACATACCAGATTAAAGGTACGAGATGCTGAAAGAATTTTAAATAAATATATATTAATAGGTCAAGAAAATGGATTGATTAAAAAACATTTTACAATGCAATCTATGCGCCATGCTTCAATACAATATATGTTAAAGGGGGGAGCTAGTGAACAAGCTGTAGCTAATTATACAGGAATAACAACTAAATGGATGTCAAGATATAGACGAGTAGTTAATTCAGCATTACTTGCAGATGCGGCAGATTATAATATTATAGAAATACGAGATAAAGATAGCTAATTTATTATTTTAAGTAAATGCAAATAACATGGGTACTAGTTTAAAATTGGTACTTTTCAATCTTAACATTTATGATATAATAATTAATGTAAACAAGCACATAGTTATGTCAACGTAACTAACTGTTTATAACAATTCCCCCAATGAACCTATGTCTGCATAGGTTCATTTTTTTATAGTTTAATTAACAAAAGAGGTTGACAAATTAATTCAATCAGTTTAAATTATAATTAATAATAAATATTTATAAATAAACTGTTGATACGGAGATAAAAACATTATATGCGCTTACAGAGAGTTCGGGTCGGTGGAAGCCGAATAGAGAAGCAGATTGTTAAATGGACCGTTGAGGGCATGGTGAACGAGTATTTTTGCTTTATTATCCATGACGTAAGGCATACGTTAGTTGTCAGAAATATGTTTGTATTTCGTTGAGAGTGTGGTTAATTCACAAAGCAAGGTGGCACCGCGGAAAAGTAATTTCGTCCTTGACTAATATCTAAAGATGTTGGTTAAGGCTTTTTTTATGTCTAAAACCAACACAAATATCATATTAAAATTTTGTATAAACAAAATTAGATTGGAGACAGACATGATTAAAGAAGCAATAAGTAAATTAGTAAAAAGAGAAGACCTTTCAACAGATGTTATGGAACAAGTTATGGAAGAAATAATGACAAATCAAGCTACAGATGCTCAAAAAGCCTCTTTTTTAACGGCACTTGCAATGAAAGATGAAACTATTGATGAAATTACATCAGCAGCAAAAGTAATGAGAAATCACTGTGAAAAGTTCTTAAACGATATGGACGTGCTTGAGATAGTAGGAACTGGTGGAGATGGTTCAAATACATTTAATATATCAACATTATCTTCAATTGTTGTATCAGCGGCAGGAATACCTGTAGCTAAGCATGGAAATAGAGCAGCTTCAAGCAAATGTGGAACAGCCGATTGTCTTGAAACCTTAGGAGTAAAGCTTGACGTTGCACCGGCAAGAAGCGCACAGATTTTAAAGGATATCAATATATGCTTTCTATTTGCACAAAAATATCATACAGCTATGCGTTTTGTAGGTGGTGTTAGAAAGGAAATGGGAATTAGAACACTTTTTAACTTATTAGGCCCACTTGCTAACCCTGCTGGAGCTTCTATGCAGCTTCTTGGTGTATACAATGAAGACCTTGTAGAACCATTAGCTCATGTTCTTTCAAATCTTGGGGTTAAAAGAGCAATGGTAGTATATGGAACTGATAGTATAGATGAAATATCATTAAGCGCACCTACAAAAGTATGTGAAGTAAGAAATGGTAACTTTAAAAGTTATGAAATCTCTCCAGAAATGTTTGGATTAAAACGTTGTGATAAGAATGAACTTGTAGGTGGAGACCCAAAAGAAAATGCTAAGATTGCTCTTGATATTTTAAATGGTGTAGAAGGCGCTAAAATGGACGCAGTACTCCTTAATGCCGGAGCAGCCATTTACATAGCTTCTGACGATATTACAATAAATGAAGCTATTGACAAAGCTCGTGCTATAATAAAATCAGGAAAAGCTAAAGAACAGCTTGAAAAGTTTATTAAACTTACTAATGAATAATAGTTTTAAAATTGTTGCTAACTAGAAAACGTTAGTTTTAAAAATAAATGTCGTAGGCTCTGTTATTATTAGCAGAGCCTTTTTATTCTCTATTTATAAATATTGCATATAATCAATTAATTTGATATTATATAATAAAATGTATAATAAATTTTTAACAATCAAACAAATATGACATTAAAGAGAAAAATTGTTGAATGGACAAAAGGTGAAAAAGTTTAATTTCTCTTGATAATGTGTATTATAAAACATATTTTAAAAGTATATTTTAAAGTTTAAGAGGTAAGTTTTAAACAAAGGAGAGACGTTTGTACGAATAAAAATTATGTATTAAAAGGTATATATAAAAATGCAAAAATATCTGAACGAATGAACTATTTATATGTATACACTGAAAAATATATAGGTGGTCGTCCTTTAATTAAAAAACAAGTTTCTTCCTACACAGTAATAGATGAAACTAATAAAGAAGAATATTCTTTTTGGAAAGGTGCTTTAGGCGTAGCCATACTAGGTGGAGCTGGTGCTATTGCTGGTGTAGGTGGCAAGAAGACAAAAGAATATCTTATTGCTATTGAATGGAAAGATGGTGAAAAAAGTTTAATCTCACTTGATGATAAATTTTATAAAGTGTTTATTAAGAGTATGTTTTAAGATTTTAAAAATAAAGAAATAAATACATAAAAAAGGGATTGTTATGATAATAATTAATTCTATACTTTATATATTTTTATTATTGTGATAGTCCCTTTTAATACTTAATAGTAACCTAATATAAATTCTTATCATTTCACCTTGAACTTTATTTGACTTATTATAATATTCCCTAATCTAATAATAACAAACTCTCTAATAATTTTTAGTTGCATTATAAAAAATAATGTAGTACTATAAAGCCATAAAATAAGTAGAGGTTTTTGCCAATGATGAAAGTATTTTATTGCCCTAGTTGCGAAAGAATTGCATATACAAAGTATTTACATGTAAGATGTAAAACTTGTGACAAGGATTGTATTAGATTAAAGATTACTTATTCAGAATACACTATGCTTAATGCTGATGAAAGAAGAGCGTATCTGAATAAATTAAATTTAAAACATTAATATACTTAATGTTTTGCTTTTTGTTTAACTGTTGGAGTTAGATTTTTTATTTTTAATAGTATTACTTCGTTAAACCGAGATTTAGCGAAGTGTCATATGAGTTAAAATATTCTTTACTTTTTAAACATTTATCTCTACTCCCTATGTTTTAGACTCCATTTTATTATAAATTAGTGATTGTTATTTTAAACCACAACTAAACTAACAATCACTAATTTATTTATTATTTCAATAATGAAAATCTAGCTCTATAAACTTATGCGCACATTCTATATGAACTACAAATACATAATAACTCTCTGATTTACCAACTATATTAAGATTAAGATAACTCACAATAAAATAATTGTTATTTAATATCTCTTTTTAACAAAGCTATAAGATTTTCTACCTTGAATATATCATCAAATATAAATTCTTCTGCAAGTACTTCAAGATTATCTTCTGAATATTCGACTTCTCTTGAAAATATATGAACTGTTTCAATTCTATCTTCAAATGAAAATTCTCTGTTATTTTTAAGCCATTTGACAATATCCATATCTCTAATTACAAAATAATTAGTTACAGAAAGTTGTAATTTACCAAACACATCATGGTCATAAGAGGCTTTCATAAAATACCTGAACACAAAATACTTAAGCATATTAGAATATTCATAATTTCTATCTTTAATATATTCTGTAAATTCTTTTACTAAAACAGAATAATCTGCTGGACTCATATCTTCACTATGAAGCATATCATACATATCGTTAAGATAATACTGCCATTGCTCATTTAAGATTTCAAGTTCACTGTATGCGTTTAATATGCTTTCAACTTCATACATAGAACTATTTTCGTCTGTATTTATGTTTTGTTTATCTAATTGTAAGGCTTCGTAATTGTTTTGTTGTAATAAATTTATGATATTTTGAATTTCTTCCGTATTATTTTCATTAACAAGGTCTTGAATGTGCTTTCCTATCTCAATCATATATATCATTTTATTGTGAAGGGAAATACTTTCGTTATCAATCATTTTAAATAGTAAATCACGAACTTTAAATAAATAATTGGCAAGAACATTATCATATTCTGTGTCTATCACTTCTTCCTCGTCTATGTCTTCTATATCCATTGAAAAAGGTTTTCTATCTGTAAATATAATTCTTTCAGCTTCTTCACAGGCAAGTCCAATTCCTGTTTCTTTTATACTGCCATAATATTCTGTAAATCTTGGAAATTGTGTGCATACAACTCCCATTTTATCTTCACCTAGATTTTTATAGATTTCACATAAGTTTTCATTGTCAAGAAATGGACATTTTCCATCTTTAAGCTTGAAGCAGTATTCATCAGTTCTACCAATTGAAGCTCTTAATATATCGCCAAATTCACCTTCAAGATTAAGATAATAATTAGCTGTTTCATCATCTATATCAATTTCCCAACCGCCTATGCAACAATTATCTTTACATTTAGAAGCTATACAGACAAAATCTTTATAATAATGTGGTACTCTTAATTTCATAAAATAATCCTTTCAATTAAAATTTATTAATGTCACTTGTGCATTATTATTAAGTGGCTCACGTTTATCATATTCATACATCACCCATTGTATATTTTTATTACCATCTTTGATATAATTTTCACAACCATCCCTAAATGATTTGTTAAAATCTTTTATATCTATTACTTTTGTTGATATATTTTTAAGATTAAAAGCTACGGAACTTATATCCATAAAAAACATATCTATATGTGTATTTTTTGAAGTGTTAAGATATGTATACAATTGACGTATAAACACTTTTTTATTACTTATATCAGGTGCAAAATCCGGTCTTGTCTTTAGATTTTCTCTTAAAAATAAATCAAATACAAGTACTTGCTCAAATTCAGATAATAAGTCTTGTTTGTCATTTTGTATAAGCCACTGTTCTATACATTTTATCAAAATATTATATCTTGTAATTCTTGAATGTTTTATTCCATAAAGGTTATTTTTTTCATAATATTTTGCAATATATTCAAATAAATCAAACTCTGAATTAAAAAACTTTATCCAGTAAGCAATCATATTTACATATTGTCGACTATTGTAATACAGCTCGACCATTTCTTCTATCTGCTTTAAATATAATACATCATCATAAGTAATCCATTTTGTATAAAGAACTTCATATGGAGCACAAGACTTGTATACAATACCATATTCTTTTGCCATTCTGTGCATTTTTGAACCTTTAAGCACCTTTAAAAAACCAAGTTGTAGCTGTTCTGGCTTTAATCTATATACATAATTAAAGGAACGTTTAAAACTTTCAACATCTTCATATGGAAGTCCTGCTATTAAGTCAAGGTGTTGATGTACATTTTGGTATTTATCAATCTTTTTAACAACATCAGATAAAATATCAAGGTTCATAACTCTATCAATTGCTTTTATTGTATCTTGATTTGTTGACTGTACTCCTATCTCAAGCTGAATAAGCCCTGGTCGCATTGTATTTATAATATCTATCTCATCTTGTTTTAATAAATCTGCCGCAATTTCAAAATGAAAATTTGTTATACCATTGTCATTATCTCTTAAAAACGAGAGAAGCTGTAATGTTCTATTGTGGTCGCAGTTAAATGTCCTATCAACAAATTTGACTTGTGCAACCTTGTTATCTAGGAAATATTTTAGTTCTGTAAATACTAAATCAAGACTTCTAAAACGTACTGACTTTTCCACAGAAGATAAACAATAACTACAGCCAAACGGACACCCTCTACTACTTTCATAATATATTATCTTATTTTCAAACAAAGACATATCATTATACACAAATGGAAGCTCATCCATATTAAGTAATGGTCTTACATTTGTTTCAATAAAATTTCCTGAACTATTAAATACAATTCCTAGTACATTATTAAGCTGATTATCAATACATATATTATCAGAACTACATAAATTCTCATAAATCATGCAAAGCTGCGTAAATGTAGCTTCTCCTTCTCCTACCATTACACCTTTAATATATGAATGATTATTAAGTACACTTTTGGCATTATAACTTACTTCTGGTCCACCAAGCCATATATCTGTATTTGGAAGAATTTTCTTTAACTCTTTTGCACATTCATACACATATTCAATATTCCAAAGATAACACGAAAATGCTATAACATCAGGTCTTATTTTATAAATTGCACTTATATAATCATCAACATACTGATTAATTGTAAATTCAGCTATTGATACTGTATCTTTAAATTCGCTTTTCTTATCGTGATATGCTTTAAGACTATATACAGCAAGATTAGAATGTATGTATTTTGTATTAATAGCTGTTAATAATATTTTCAAGTAATTACCTCTTTTCTAACTTATTACAAAAATAAGTCCACCACATTTCTACTTATTACTTGTAACAGTAGAAATATGGGAACTTCTTTGACATTGTTAAATATTTTTTAATAATTTACAAATGTATTTTAACTTACAACAACATCTGCAAGCTGATACCTTATAATTCCATCAATATCTTTTAAATTAAGTTCAACTTGATATCCTATTTTGCCTGCACTAAACATAATTGTATCGTAATCATTAGCTTGTGTCTGAAAGGTTGTTGTAAATTGCTTTTTCATTCCGATAGGAGAACAACCACCATGAACATAGCCTGTAAGTGGCAAAAGTTCTTTTGATTTTAACATTTCAATTGACTTTTCTTTAACTGCCTTAGCTGCTTTTTTTAAGTCAAGCTCACATTCTACGGGAATTACAAATACATAGTAATTCTTTGACTTGCTAACTGTAACAAGTGTTTTAAAAACTCTTTCGGGGTCTTGACCTAGTACTTTAGCAACTTCTGTTCCACTTATTGCATCTGTTGATGAATAATTGTGTGGAATATATTTTACTTTCTTTTTATCAAGTATTCTCATAACATTTGTTTTTTCTTCCATTACTGACCACCTCTATACTAATCTTGTTGTCCACTTTGTACAATCCCATACATCTGTTGCAAGTCCATCATAAAATTCTGGCTCGTGGCATACCATTAATATACTTCCCTTATACTCTTTTAAAGCTCTTTTTAATTCATCTTTTGCGTCTACGTCAAGGTGGTTAGTCGGCTCATCTAATAAAAGGATATTTGTTTCATTGTTAATTAATTTACAAAGTCGCACTTTGGCTTGTTCACCACCACTTAATACTCTTACCTTGCTTTCAATGTGTTTTGTTGTAAGACCACATTTTGCAAGGGCTGAACGTACTTCATACTGAGTATAACCTGGAAATTCCTCCCAGATTTCTTCAAGACAAGAGTTGTTATTATCTTTTGACATTTCTTGTTCAAAATATCCTATCTCAAGGTAATCTCCAAGTTCAACTGAACCACTTAATGGCTTGATAAGTCCTAAAATACTCTTTAAAAGTGTAGTTTTTCCAATACCATTTGCACCAATAAGCGCAATCTTTTGTCCTCTTTCCATAGAAAGATTAAGTGGACTTGATAAAGGTTCATCGTAACCAATTACTAGATTATCTGTTTGGAAAATATATCGTGATGGAGTTCTTGCAACTTTGAAATTAAATTCTGGCTTTGGCTTTTCCTGTGCCAGCTCTATAACGTCCATGTTATCAAGCTTTTTTTGTCTTGACATTGCCATATTTCTTGTTGCAACTCTTGCTTTATTACGAGCAACGAAGTCTTTAAGGTCTGCAATCTCTTTTTGTTGTCTATTATATGCAGCTTCCATCTGAGCTTTTTTAACAGCATATACTTCTTGAAACTTGTCATAGTCACCAACATATCGGTTTAACTGTTGATTATCCATATGGTAAATAATATTAATAACACTATTTAAAAATGGAATATCATGTGATATTAAAATAAATGCGTTTTCATAATCGTTAAGATATCGTTTTAACCACTCAATATGCTCTACATCAAGATAATTAGTAGGCTCGTCAAGAAGTAATATATCTGGCTTTTCAAGAAGTAGTTTACCTAATAAAACTTTAGTTCTTTGACCACCACTTAAATCACATACGTCTTTATCAAGTCCAAGTTCAAGAAGTCCTAGCGCTCTTGCAACTTCTTCAACCTTTGCATCAATCATATAAAAATCGTGCATTGTAAGCATATCCTGAATAGTTCCAAGTTCTTCCATATAACTTTCCATCTGCGCTTCATCAGCATCACCCATAAGCGCACATATCTCGTTCATACGTTCTTCTTGCTGATATAGAAAGTCAAAGGCTGATGCCATAACTGAACCAATAGTCATTCCCTTTTCAAGGACTGCATGCTGGTCAAGATATCCAACTCTTACATTCTTTGACCATTCAACTTTACCTTCATCTGGCATAAGTTTTCCTGTTATTATGTTCATAAATGTTGACTTTCCCTCACCATTTGCACCAACAAGACCTATGTGTTCTCCCTTTAACAATCTAAACGACACATCTTCAAATATCGCTCTATCACCAAAACCATGTGATAAATGTTCTACATTTAATATACTCATATTTACTCCTTATCAACTTTGTATTTTACTAAATATTATTTTAATTAATTAAATATTTCGTTTAAAGCTTAATCTTATTAAATCATAAACTCTAAGTTTTTATTATATCAGCAAAAAGGGGTTGTTGCACTAAGAAAATTTTATACAAAATATAGATAGTTAATTCGTAAATTATTCTATATTTATATAAATTTTCGTTAATGCGACAGCCCCTTTTATAAATATAAATTATAATGAAATAATATTAAACTGTGCAAGTGAATATACTACAAGAATAACTATAAGAAATACTGGAGCTATATACTTTATAACAACTTCGTAAATAGCTTTTCTTCCAAATACTTCCTCATTCTTACATACTTCATCAGTAACCACCTTTGTTCCAACATTCCAACCAATAAGAATACTTGTACATAATGCAACTATTGGCATAATTACACTGTTACTTATATAGTCAAAGAATGTAAGGAAGTCCATTCCAAGCACTGTAATATTTGACCAAATACCATTACCAAGTGAAGATGGTACACCAAGTATGATACAAATAACAAATATTATCATACATGACTTAAGTCTTGATATCTTATACTTATCCATAAGCATTGAAGTTATAGCCTCCATAACTGATACTGAACTTGTAATTGCTGCAAAGAATACAAGCACAAAGAAAAGAAATCCAAGTATAAAACCACCCTTCATCTGTGTAAATATCTTTGGAAGTGTTATAAACATAAGACCAGCACCACCACTTGACATACCTGCTTCTCCACTGAATACATAAACAGCAGGGATTACCATTAAACCTGCAAGAAGCGCTATAATTGTATCAAATATTTCAATCTGATTAACAGACTTTACAAGACTTACATCATCTCTTGTATATGAGCCATATGTAATCATAATACCCATAGCAAGACTCATTGAATAAAACATCTGTCCCATTGCAGCACATACTGTCTTTAATGAAAACTTTGAAAAATCTGGTAAAAGATAATACTTAACACCTTCTATTGCTCCCGGTATTGTACATACATATATTGAAATTGCGATAGCAAGTACAATAAGAAGTGGCATAAGCACCTTACTGAACTTTTCAATACCTTTTTCAACACCAAGAACTACGATTACAGAAGTAAGAACGAGGAATATAATAAAGAATACAAGTGGTGCGTATTCTTGTCCTATAAAACCTCCAAAATAACTACTATCTGCCGCAGCACTAGCCTGTCCTGTAAGATATACAGTAATATACTTAGTTACCCAACCACCAATTACACAATAGTAAGGTAAGATAATAACAGGTACACTAAATGCTAACCAACCAAGAAACTTATAATTCTTATTAATCTTAGCATAAGCTTTTATTGGACTTAACTTAGTCTTTCTTCCTATTGCTATTTCTGTTGTCATTAATGTAAAACCAAATGTAAGCGCAAGAATAATATACACAAGAATAAATATTCCACCGCCATACTGAGCTGCTAAGTAAGGAAATCTCCAAAGATTACCAAGACCAACAGCACTGGAAGCCGCCGCTAATACGAAGCCTAAACCACCAGTAAAACTACTTCTTTTTTTCTCCATAATTAATAGACCTTTCTATGATTTAGTGCATAAATCATGCAATTTAATTATTTTATAAAAATTTAGTAGTTTTTTCAATAGCTATTCACAATTTGGATAAATATTCTATGTTTAATGTATAATTATACATATTATTTCTTGATAGTATCAAATAAATAAAAATGTGGCTATCACATTAACAAAAATTCATACAAAATATAGGGGTATTTATTAATTAAATATTTTGTATAAAATTTCTTATTGCGATAGCCACATATAATAGCTTAAAAATATTATTTTAAAGTACCATTCTTTTCCTTAATGGCACATATAGGACATAAACACTTTCCATTCTTAAATTGCCAACCTTGTTGTCTTAACATTACTTCAACGGCGGCTTGTGAAACATACGGAATATCATCAATTCTATTACACTTATCACATCTTGCTCCTGCTACAATCATAACTATACCTATCCTTTCTAGTCATTAAACCTTCTATAATAAACAAGTAATCTATTTCCCTGCACCTTTACCTTTTTTAATTGAACTTTACCATCAAGAAATTCCTGAGGAACATTATTAATAAAATACTTCTGAAACATTGCTCTCATCTGTATATTTCTTGACCTTTGTAATGCTGAAATAATAAAGATAGCCAGCACACTTATAATCTTTACTAATACATTAGTGTTATACCAATACATAAGCAAAAGATTTTCTGAAAAAAGAGATAAAACAGTGCAAATAAGTACGACATATACTACCGTATTCATGTATGCCTTTACCCAATCTACAAATTTTAAAGTACTAAGTTTGGAGTAGAAATTATGATAATTTCTGCTTTCTTCATCTGTTATAGCCAACTCATATATTTCCATACTTATTCTCCCTTCTTCCTAAATTTATATTACAATTATTAACACTTTTATTATATAAACTTTTAATTATGACTTCAAGTAAGAACTATTAATAAATATGTTAAATTTTTGTTACATTTATGAGTATTATTTGTGAAAGTATTTTTAGTAAATTGAAGATATAAAAAATGGAACTGGCACACTAAGAAAACATTATACAAAATATAAATACTTGATAATAATATTTGTATATCTTGTATAAATTTCATTAATGCGACAGTCCCATTTATAATTCAAGCTCTAAAATTAGTAAACTACATTTCTTAACTTAATCGTCACTTAATAATTCTTCAATATACTTTACTGAAATATCAAGATAATTAGATATTTCATACAATGGAATATTGTTATCATGCAGTATAAATATTAGCTCATTTGTAGAAGTACCCTTTTCTTTTTCTGCATGAATAAAATAACGAATTTGTTCTTCATTCATAACACATACCTCACTTTTTATTCAGTTAATTTCCCGATTTTTTTTAATAATAACAAACAAACCCTTAATATACAAGCTTTTTTCCAATATTTTCCATTTAATTATAATACCTAAATTTGCTTTGATAAATTAATCATCTCTATCGCCCCAACAGCACAGTCATAGCCTTTGTTACCAGCCTTAGTTCCAGCTCTTTCGATTGCCTGTTCAATATTTTCAGTTGTAATTACACCAAACATCACTGGAATATCTGTATTTAAACTTACATTTGCAATTCCTTTTGATACTTCACTACACACATAATCATAATGAGTTGTTGAACCTCTTATGACTGCGCCAAGACATATTACTGCGTCATATTTTCCTGATTTTGCGAGTTTACTTGCCATAAGTGGTATTTCAAATGCGCCAGGAACCCAAGCTAAAGTTATATCATCATCTGATACGTTGTGCCTTACAAGACCGTCAACACAACCTGATACTAATTTTGATACAATAAATTCATTAAATCTTGCTGCTACAATAGCAATCTTACTTCCATTAGCTACTAAATTTCCTTCTAAAACCTTCATATTATCCTCTTTTCTGCACACATTTTTTAATATTTTACCTAGACCCACTCAGTATTACAAGGTCTACTTTATTTATATATTTTGTGTGCTAAATATATTTTTTTATCATTGAATATTTATTAATTGTTAATATTAATTATTTATGGAATACATATGTCCCATTCTTTCTGCCTTAGTTCTTAAGTAAAATGCGTCTATTTTATTTGGTGCTATTACAATTGGAACTCTTTCAACTATCTCAAGTCCAAACTTATCTATATCATATATCTTTTGTGGATTATTAGTAAGTAAACGTATTTTTTTAACTCCTAAATCTTTTAAAACCTGAGCACCCTCCCAGTACTCTCTTAAATCTTCTGGAAAACCTAATTTAAGATTAGCATCCACTGTATCAAAGCCTTGTTCTTGTAGCTCATATGCTTTTAACTTATTAATAATTCCTATACCCCTACCTTCTTGTTTCATATAAAGCAATACGCCACGACCTTCTTTTTCAATCATTTGCATTGATTTTTGAAGTTGTTCTCCACAGTCACATCTCATTGAGCCAAATGTATCTCCCGTCAAACACTCTGAATGAACTCTACAAAGTACAGGTTTTCCATCATCAATATCACCTTTAATAAGTGCAAGGTGATAATTTCCATTTATGCTATTTACATAACCACATATCTCAAATTCACCGTATTTTGTAGGCATTTTTGCTCTTGCTTGTCTTATCATAAGCTTTTGATTTTCACGTCTATAATCTTGCAATGCTTTTATCGTAATTATTTTTATATTATGCTCTTTTGCAAACTCTTTAAGCTGAGTTGTACGCATCATAGTTCCGTCTTCTTTCATAATTTCACAGCAAAGACCACATTTTTCAAGCCCTGCAAGCTCACATATATCAACAGTTGCTTCTGTGTGACCATTTCTTTCAAGAGTTCCACCTTTTTTGGCTATAAGTGGAAACATGTGTCCTGGTCGCCTAAAATCCTCAGGCTTTGCATCTTCACTAACAGCTTTTCTTGCTGTAATAGAACGCTCTAGAGCAGATATACCAGTTGTTGTATCAACATGGTCAATAGATACGGTAAAGGCTGTACAGTGATTATCTGTATTATTAGCTGTCATATAACCTAAATCAAGCTTATTTGCAAGCTCCTCACTCATTGGCATACAAATAAGCCCTTTTCCGTAAGTTGCCATAAAATTAATATTTTCTGTTGTAGCAAATTCTGCGGCACATATAAAATCACCTTCATTTTCTCTGTCTGGGTCATCTATAACCATAATAATTTTTCCTTGTTTTATATCTTCTATAGCTTCTTTAACTGTGTTAAATTCTGACATAATCTTCATCCTTTCTTAATAAAATCCGTTATTTTTTAAAAAGTCTGTAGTAATATTATTTTTATTTGTATCATCAACTTTATCTTGATTTGCAATATCTTTTACTCCATAATACTTTACAAAATTTTCAACATATTTTCCGATAACATCGCACTCAAGATTAACTGTATCCATCTTATGTTTTTTTAATAAAATGGTTTCTTTTCCCGTATGTGGAATAATAGATACCGCAAAACAATTTGGCTTTACATAAGCTACTGTAAGACTGATTCCATCTATTGCAATAGAGCCTTTGTTTACTATGTTTTTTAATATATCTTTTTGTGGTGATATCTCTACAATTACAGCATTATCTTCTTTTGTCACATTATTTATTATTCCACAGCAATCAATATGACCTGATACTATATGACCACCAAATCTACCATTTGCTGACATCGCTCTTTCAAGATTAACTTCGCTTCCACTCTTTAGCTTGCCTAGATTAGAACATCTAAAAGTTTCTGGCATAACATCAACTTCAAATTCAGCTTCTGAATACTTAACAACTGTAAGGCACACTCCATTAACTGCAATGCTGTCGCCTAATTTTACATCTGATAGCACTTTTTTTGCTGAGATTACAATACTATTAGAAAATATCTGTTTAACTTTTCCAACTTCTTCTATAATTCCTGTAAACATACATACCTCCATTAATACACTATATCGCCCTCAATCATATAATCTCTATCAAATGTGGTTATACTAGAATTAACAATATTAAAAGCTTCTGACACCTCTGACACGCCAGCTCCACCTACTGGAGTAATAGCCGCTTTACCACCGAATATTTTCATACCTATATACCCATAAAAATGATTTACTATTCTTGCTTGTAATGCACTAAAATTAAGTGTTGCGCCACCTTCTAACAATATACTGTCAATCTGCTTGTCATACAGTATTTTCATAAGCTCGCATAAATCTATATGTTCGCCCTTTAATGACACTTCAATTACTTCAATTCCCATAGCTTTTAAAATATTAATCTTTTCAAATATCTTATGTTTATTATCATTTATAATATTTTCAGATATTTTTGCTGTTACAATATATGTCTTATATTTATCTGCACTTTTACATATATTGCTATCTAGTGGAATATTAAGATGTGTGTCACAGATTATTCTTATAGGTGAAATACCATCTTTCATCCTACAATTAAGCATTGGATTATCTTGTATTACTGTGCCAATGCCTGTCATTATTGCGGTGTACTTGTGCCTTAAAAAATGTACATGGTTTCTGCAAGCTTCATTTGTTATCCATTGTGATTTACCTGTTTTTGTTGCTAACTTTCCATCGGCAGTCATAGCATATTTCATAGCAACGTAAGGCGTATGTGTTGTGATATAGTGGAAAAATATTGGATTTAACTTATCACATTCTTCTTTGCATATATCTTCATATACTGTTATGCCATTTTGCCTTAATAATTCGCAGCCTTTTCCTGCAACTAAAGGATTAGGGTCTTTTGAACCTACATATACTGTTGTAATTCCCGAATTTATTATTGCTTCTGTGCATGGTGGAGTTTTGCCATAATGACAGCAAGGCTCAAGTGTCACATACATTTCTGCACCTTTCATGCTTTCGCTACATTTCATAATTGCATTGCGTTCAGCATGAAATTCACCGCATTTGTGATGATAATCCTCGCTTATAATTTTCCCATTCTTTACAATGACTGCACCGACTAAAGGATTAGGATGTACATTTCCAATACCTTTTTTAGCAAGCTCAATTGCTCGCTTCATGTACTGTATATCCATTTTTCAGTCCTTTCCAATCTTCAGAGAAAAAAAGAACCCTGAACCGTTATGGCTCAGGGTATTATAGACTATTTATATATATCAAAAATATATTATATATTGCAATAAATATTATTTTTAATAGTTTTATAATGTACTATTAATCTACTATACAGTTATTAATATTAACTTGTATAAATACTATATTAAAAATTAATACTAAAAAATAACAATATAAATATTCTGATATATAGTTATATTTAATCTTCTTCCATCCAGACTATAACTGTCGGCTCCGGAATTTCACCGAAATCTGCAATAAAGCTTGTGGGCTATAACCACCGATTGGGACTTGCACCCTACCCTGAAGATTTATTTATTTTACTTTTCTATCACAGTATAGCACTGTAGTTGTTATATATCAATAGTATTTTTAAATTAATTATAACAAATTTATAATATAGACAACTTAGTACTTATTACTCTTTAGCAAGTTATTAAATTCTTTTTACTTACTTCATAACTCTTAATTTTTCTGGCTTATCTACTGGCTTTATATCTTGATTAATATGATTTTTTAAAGCTTCAAGTTCCTTGTTATCACTTTCCATAATAAGTCTTACTAACTCTTTAGTAATAAGATATGCACCATATTTATTAAGATGTGTATCTTCTGAAATTGTATCTTTCTTTTTCATTTCTATATCAAAATCATCGGGCCATATCCCTTTATTAATTCCCTTTTTAATTGACATAAGATAATGAATATTAGCTTGTCCTATTTTTTCAAACAAAGCTTTTGAAGCTTCAAACAAATCAATAAGTGGTACATTACACTCTATCGCAAGTTGTTTTGCTGCTCTTATATAACTGAAATTATTTCCACCATGAAGACCTGCACCATCTTTTAGCTTACCATCATCGTTAAATACTGTTCTTGCAACAGCTGTTACTATTACAGGAATTGCTCCATGCTCTCTTGCCATATCAACATATTGCTTTAAAAACCATTTATATGTACCTTTACTTCCGTCTGAAGAATATGGATAGTATTTTTCATGTGGATATTCTGATAACATATTAAGAACACTGTCAATAACTGCTTGTTTATCTTTGATATTATTATCTGCATATAAAGCATTTATATACTCTTTTGGAATATATGTTTTATCTACAAGTTCACCTGGTATTAAAGGATATCTTCCATTACTATCTGGCTGACCTAAACTTACAAGTCTATTAAACATAGTTCTATATTCTTTAGAATTGTCATCATTATGACAAAATTCAATTAAAAGATAATCACCTTTTTGAATATTGTCATTTATTTTATCAAATCTTCCTTCATTGATAAAAAGTCTTGAACTTCTACCACCTTTTGCCATGTTAATAACCTCACAATCATTACATGCCATTTGTTTTAAGTATTGTCCCCAACCAGCAATAAACTCTTCATCTGTATAATCTTGTACTAAAGAGTCACCAGCAAGATAAATTTTCATAAATAATCGCCTCTTTACTTTTATCTATTGTCTACTTTCTCTGGATACATATCGTGATTTGCCATTCTGTTAAATGCTATTTCTTCCCACTTTGTACCTGGCTTTCCATAATTGCAATATGGGTCAATTGATATGCCTCCTCTTGGTGTAAACTTACCCCAAACTTCTATATACTTTGGCTGCATAAGTTTGATAAGGTCTTTCATTATTATATTAACACAATCTTCGTGAAAATCACCATGATTTCTAAAACTAAAAAGATAAAGTTTTAACGATTTACTTTCAACCATCTTTACTTCTGGTACATAAGATATTGTTATTGTTGCAAAGTCTGGCTGACCTGTAATTGGACAAAGACTTGTAAATTCGGGACAATTAAACTTTACAAAATAATCGTTATCTTGATGTTTATTTACAAATGTTTCAAGAACTTCTGGTGCATAATCGTCTTTATACTTAGTTCCTTGATTGCCGAGTAATGTTATACCTTTTGTTTCTTCACTATTTCTTCCTGCCATATAATTTTCTTCCTTTTTATTAATTATTTTTAATTGCTGGGTCTTTAACTCCATTTAACCTAAAAGCTTCTGCTCTGTCGATACAAGTACCACATTTTCCACAAGGAGTATCACCGCCTTCATAGCAACTCCATGTATACTCATAAGGAACTTTTAAGTCAAGTCCCATTTTTACAACTCCTGCTTTTGTCTTATTAATAAATGGTGCAACTACCTTTAATTGCTTTCCACTTCCTAAATAAATTGCTTCATTTATTGCTTTATTAAATTCATCACTACAATCTGGATAAGCACTTCCTGCTGAGTCATCGCTGTGAGCTCCATAGTATATAACATCACAATTCTTTGAAAGTGCTATACTTGCTGCGCTTGATAAAAACAGACCATTTCTAAATGGAACATAAGTTGATACAGGTGTACCCTCTGTCTTTTTAATCTGTTCTGAATATGCTTCTTTTGGAATTTCTTTATCTGAATGTGAAAGAAGTGAACAGTCACTATACTGAAATATCTTTGCCAAATCAAGATAAAGATGTTCTACACCATAATATTTTGCAACATCTTGTGATGCTTTAATCTCTTTATCATGCTTTTGACCATAAGAAATAGATAATGCAATAACATTGTCTTTTCCATACTTATCTACTGCAATTCCTAAACAAGTTGCACTATCAACTCCACCACTGAGTAAAACCATTGCTTTCATCTTTAAATCTCCCTCTTAATGTTCTTGTAAATGTCTTTGAATTATTTTTCTTGATACCCCTTGCTGTCATACAACTGTGACACCCTTCAATCATAACAGCAACATCTTGTGAGCCTGTAATCTCGCTGATAATCTCTGCTATATCTGAACCAATTCGCTCTTGAAGCTGTAGTCTTTTTGATACCATATCAGCTACTCTCGCTATCTTACTTAGTCCTATAACTTTGCCATTAGGTATGTATGCAACTGTTACTTTACAGTCATACATAAGTGCCATATGATGTTCACAATAACTAAATATATCAATATCTTTTACAACCACCATATCTTTGCTATCTGTTTTAATATCCATATCTTCTTCAAATGTCTTATCAAACATCTGCGCTATTTCATGGTTAGTGTAATTCATTCCTTCAAAAACTTCTTCGTACATCTTTGCAACTCGCTTTGGAGTATCAATAAGACCTTCTCTTTCTGGGTCATCACCTAATGCTTTTAAAATCTCTCTGATATGATACTCTATTTTTTCAGTATCTATCTTCTTATTATTAACACTATTATTTTCCAACACTTTCACCTCAAACTTTTATTTTATACACCTTTAGCTTTTGGGTCCCATATAAACTTGTGCATTTGTAATTGTAAATTGACATCATTCATGTTTTCTTGCTTCATAAACTCTACTATATCAGCAGGACTTATAAGCCCAAAGGCTGAGCTTAGATAAACACTACATTTTTCAGTAAGCTTATATTTTTCTATTACTTGTTTTGCTGTCTTTAAATCGTCAACACTTCCGCACACAAATTTTACAGTGTCTTGTTTATCTACATTAGCAAAGTTAGGCATACACATAAATTCTTCCATGCCACTACATGAAGTTTTATAGTCGACTGTAAATGTCAAGTTATTTATTATATTATTTTTAGTTATATACTCTTGACATTTCTTTCTTATCGACAATATATCTACACTTCCATTAGTTTCAATCTCTACTCTTAAGTTATTTTCTAAAAGCATTGTTATAAGCTGTGATATATTTTCTTGTAAAAGAGGCTCGCCACCTGTAAGTGTTACATTTTTAACTTTAGTATCTAATATGTAATCAAGTATTTGTTTGGCTGTCATAGCTTCAAAAGGTGTATCTTTATTATTAGCCCACATAGTATCGCAATATTTACACTTTAAGTTACAACCCGTAAATCTTATAAATACTGCAAGCTGTCCTGCTCTCTTACCTTCTCCATTAATACTTACAAACTTTTCTGCTACTTTATATTGATTGTAAAAATCAGACATTACCTTCTCCTATGTTTATATTTAGTTTTCTGTATATGTCGCTGCATTGTTTGGTGTTTCATATACTGTTACAGCTTTTATGTTATAACCACATTTTTTCATTTCATCAAAAAAATACTTTGCAAAATTTTCTGCTGTTGGTCTAAAATCAAATTCAAGTATTCTAAAATTTTCTTCTTTTAAGGCTTGTAATGTATTTTCTTTTAATGAACCTTTTTCTATAATAAGTGAATGGTCAAGTTCATCACCTTTAGCCTTTAAATCTTTTTTTAAATCGCCAAAATCCACATACATTCCATTGTGTTGCGTATCTGTGCATAACTCATCAGTCATAACTTCTAATACTATTCTCCATCTGTGTCCATGAAGATTACTACACTTTCCTTGGTAACCTGAAAGAAAATGTGCTGAATCAAAACTGCACTCTGTTTTTAAAATATACATAATTTTCTCCTTACCCGAATTATTTTTTATGTTAATATTGCAAATTTGTTCGCATAAAAAAGACACCAGATATTTCTATCCAGTGTCTGATATTTAGAAATCACATTATTAATATAACTTTGTCATATTAAAATAAATTATCACAATCAGTCCTGGTTTTATTTATAGACAGGAAGGTACAAATGAACTGTCTTTATCTTTTTATACTATGTATCTTAAAACGTGTGCAAGTCTAGCACATTAATAATACATTGTCAATAAATATTGTTAATATTTTTACTTATAAAATATTAGCTTTGTGAAAACTACATCTGTATGTCGCCAACTTTGTCATCACAAGCATAATATACTTTGTTATCTTCTGGCTTAACATACACTCTTAAATTCTCTGGATTGTCGATACAACCTTCAATCTTTTTAATTATTGCAGATAAATCAACTTCTTTTCCATCATACTGTAAATATACTTTTGCATTACCTGAATTCTTAATTGTTTCAATTCTTTTTAATACTGGCTCTGCCTTTGTTGTTTCAAGCATTTTTACATCTTCTTTAGCTGTTTCTAACTTCATCTGCTCCTGCTTTGATGTTTCAATTCTTTTGGCTTCTGCTTTGGCTGTTTCTAATCTTTTAAGCTCTTGTCTATATGCTCTGCTATTTTTCTTTGCCATGTTAATATTAACCCCTTTCAATTTTCCTTATAATATTAAGTATACATCTTTTTTTATATTTTTTCTACCTTATTTCTACTTTATTGTATAAATTTTATTTTTTTTCGACACAATTTCCCCAAATCCTAGTATTAACTTAAATTTCTATTACTATAACCCAATTATTAATTTCAATTATCTTACTAAAATTTATTGAAATAATAGAATAAATTAGTATCAAGAGCCTACTTGACATTTAATTTCAATTGTGATTAAATATGTCGGAAGCTACATGTAGTTACCTACATTTTGTTTAATCTTATTGGAAATATAAACTATTTAATAAGAATGGAGGAGAATGTTGAAAAATGAAGATACTGATATCGGGCTTTTGATCAAAAAAATCAGCGAAGATATCAATAAAAAGTGTAATAATGATTTAAAAGTATGGGGAATTACTCTTTCCCAGCTTCGTATCTTAGGTTTTGTCAAATGTCGTCAAGAACAAGGTATCCTTACTTCTCAAAAGGATATAGAAAATCATTTTGAAGTATCCCACCCCACTGTTGTTGGTATTCTTAACAATCTAAAGGATAAAGGGCTTATAACAACACAAACTGATGAAAATGACAAACGTATCAAAAGAGTTTTTTTAACTCCTAAAGAAAATGAATTTCATTCATATCTTACGAAAACAACGCTTGAAACTAACAACCAGCTTTTATGCGGTATAACAAAAGAAGAACAAACGGTACTACTTAATCTGCTTCACAAACTAAAATCAAATATTCAGAAAGGAAATAACAATAACTATGCTGAAAACATTAATGAAACAAATAAAACAGTATAAAAAAGACTCATTTTTAACAATGTTTTTTGCTATGCTAGAAGTATTTATGGAAATTGCAATCCCTGTCCTTATGGCTTCTATTATTGATGACGGTATTGCAAAGCAAAATATTTCCCATGTATACAAATACGGCATAATCATGCTTCTTACAGCACTTGTAAGTTTAACTTGTGGTTATCTGGCAGGTAAATTTGCTGCAAAGGCTTCAACTGGATTTGCATGTAATTTAAGAGATGGAATGTATAGTAATATACAAACATTTTCATTTGCAAATATTGATAAGTATTCAACTGCTGGTCTTGTAACTCGTCTTACTACTGATGTTACAAACGTACAAAACGCTTATCAAATGATAATCAGAATGTGTATAAGAGCTCCATTTTCTCTTATCCTTGCGCTTATTATGGCAATTTCTATCTGTCCTCAGATAAGTGTGGTGTTCCTCGTTGCAATTATCTTTCTTTCAGTCTGTCTTGGAACTATTATTTACAGAGCAATGCCAATATTTAACGATGTATTTAAAAAATATGATGACTTAAATGCTAGTGTTCAAGAAAATATTACTGGTATGCGTGTTGTAAAGTCTTTTGTTAGAGAAGATTTTGAAAATAAAAAGTTTGAAAAGGCTGTAAATAACCTTTACCGCTTATTTGTTAAAGCTGAAAGTAACCTTGCATTTAACAACCCATCTATGATGGCAGCTATGTATGGCTGTATTCTTGCTATTTCATGGCTTGGTGCTAAGTTTATTGTAGGTGGAACTCTTACAACTGGTGAGCTTACAAGTCTTTTTACTTACGTTATGAGTATTTTAATGAGTCTTATGATGCTTTCAATGGCATTTGTAATGATTACAATTAGTATCGCAAGTGCAAAGCGAATTGCGGAAGTAATCAACGAAAAAGCTGACCTTGTAAGCCCTGAAAATGCTGATACTGTTATTCCTGATGGAAGTGTAGTTTTTGAACACGTTAACTTCTCTTATAAAAAAGGAAGTAAAAATTTTGTGCTTTCAGATATTGACTTTAAAGTTAAATCTGGTGAAACTATTGGTATTATCGGTGGAACGGGAAGTTCTAAGTCAAGTCTTGTCAACCTTATAAGCCGTCTTTATGATGTATCAGAAGGCTGTGTTAAAGTTGGTGGTAAAGATGTAAGAAATTACGACCTTGAAGCTTTGCGTAATCAAGTTGCAGTTGTTTTACAAAAAAATGAACTTTTTACAGGTACAATTCTTGATAACTTAAGATGGGGTAATGAAAATGCCACTGAAGAAGAATGTATCAATGCTTGTAAAGCAGCTTGTGCTGATGAATTCATTGAAAGATTTCCTAGAAAATATTATACACATATTGAACAAGGCGGTAGCAACGTATCAGGTGGTCAAAAACAGCGACTTTGTATTGCAAGAGCCTTACTTAAAAAGCCAAAAGTACTTATTCTTGATGATTCCACAAGTGCTGTAGATACTTCCACTGACAGTAAAATTCGTAAGGCATTTCGTGAAGAAATACCAGGAACTACTAAGTTTATTATTGCACAAAGAATTTCAAGTATTCAAGACGCAGATAGAATAATTGTATTAGATGATGGTAAAATTCAAGCAATTGGGCCACATGATGAACTTATAAAGACTAATGAAATTTATCGTCAGATTTATGAAGGACAAACTAAGGGAGGCGGTGACTTTGATGAAAACTAAGAATATTTATAAATCAAATGGTATGAAAAAAATATTCCAGCTTTTATTTTCGGAATACAAATGGCACTTGCTTTTCGTTATCCTAGGAATATTAGGTTCTGCCCTTGCTACTGTTAAGGGTACTTTATTTTTGCAAACTCTTATTGATGATTATATAACACCTCTTATAAGTAGTGATAACCCTGACTTTCAGCCACTATTTCAAGCACTTCTTAAAATGGGCTGTATATACGGCGTAGGTCTTATATGTTCATTTGCATATAACAGAATTATGGTTAATGTAGGTCAAGGCACTATGAAAAAAGTCCGTACACAGTTATTTACACACATGGAATCACTTCCTATTAAGTATTTTGATACTCATGCTCATGGTGATATTATGTCTGTGTACACAAATGATACTGATACTTTAAGACAGTTTGTTGGTATCAGCCTTCCTCAGCTTTTAAACAGCTTTATTTCTATTATAAGTGTGTTTGTAAGTATGGTAATTCTTAACATTCCTCTTACAATACTTACTGTTGCAATGGTTGTTGTAATGCTTATTTCAACACGTTTTATTGCTGGAAAGTCTGGTAAATACTTCGGTAAACAGCAACAACATCTTGGTGAAGTTAATGGCTACATTGAAGAAATGATGGGTGGCCAGAAAGTTATTAAGGTATTCTGCCATGAAGAAGAAAGTCTTAAGGAATTTCGTGTTAAAAACGAACAGCTAAGAGATAGTGCTGACAAGGCAAATGGCTATGCTAATATCCTTATGCCTGTAATCGTTCAGCTTGGTAATGTAAGTTATGTTTTATGTGCCATAGCAGGTGGTACTCTTGCATTAAATGGCTATGCAGGACTTACAATTGGTACACTTATATCTTTCCTTACATTAAATAAGAGCTTTAATCAGCCATTTGGTCAGATAAGCCAACAGCTTAACAGTGTTATTATGGCACAAGCTGGTATTGATAGAATTTATACATTGTTGAATGAAGTCCCTGAAACTGATGAAGGACACGTTACTCTTGTAAATGCCAACATTGACGACAATGGAAATATAACAGAAAGTCCTAATCACACTGGAAAATGGGCTTGGAAAGACAAAAACCCTACTACTGGTGAAACTGTATTTGAAGAACTTCGTGGTGATATCGTATTTACTGACGTTGACTTTGGATACACTGATGAAAAAATGGTACTTCACAATATAAACCTTTTTGCACATGAAGGACAAAAGATTGCATTTGTCGGAAGTACTGGTGCAGGTAAAACTACTATCACTAACCTTATAAACCGTTTTTATGACATTCAAAAGGGTTCTATAAAATATGATGGAATTGACATTGGTACTATTAAAAAGGCTGACCTTAGACGTAGTTTAGGAATTGTTTTACAGGATACTCACCTTTTTACTGGAACAGTTATGGATAATATTCGCTATGGTCGTCTTGACGCTACTGATGAAGAATGTATTGCAGCGGCAAAGCTTGCTAACGCTAATTCATTTATTAAACATCTTCCAGATGGATATAACACTTTCCTTACTGGTGATGGTGCTAACCTTTCACAAGGTCAAAGACAGCTTATTGCTATTGCTAGAGCTGCTGTAGCCGACCCACCTGTGCTTATACTTGATGAAGCTACATCAAGTATTGATACAAGAACTGAAGAACTTGTACAACGTGGTATGGACGGACTTATGAAAGGCAGAACTACTTTCGTTATTGCTCATAGACTTTCAACTATTAAAAACAGTGATTGTATTATGGTTCTTGAGCAAGGAAATATTATTGAACGTGGTAATCACGATGACCTTATAGCAGAAAAAGGAAAATACTTCCAATTATATACTGGTATGAGTTCAAACCATTAATTTATAACTAAATTTATAACCAATATATAACAAAAGTCACCCAACTTTACTCTATGTAATAGAAATGGGTGACTTTTTAGCTATTCTAAAATAAATGACATATTAAAATATATTTCATTAGAGCATTTATTTAACAGTTTTTTTAGAATTTGGACTTAATTTAGACATATTTTATTTGTAATATAATAACTGTTCAAAGCAATATGCTTTTAAACATACACTTTTTCATATTTGTAGTTAGAAAATTTTTGATTTTCAATCAATAATAATTTGTCCCCCCATTTTATTATTGATAATGCTACAACAATAATTTCCCCCTCCCTATTAAATTAATAGAGAAGAAAAAGGTGATATACAGTATTCCAATCTACTGTGTATCACCTTTTTTCTATGTCTTATATTAATTACTATCAAAATAAAATACAATTTTCTACTTGCAATTTTACTAAAGATGTGATAATATATTTCAGCAATTAAATAACTTATGGTATAAATTGGAAACGACACAGGTGCTTATCTGATAACGAACAACACTTATGTCTTTTTTTGCACCCATTTTTAATATTTTACTATTTATTTTTACTAAAAGGAGATTAAATTTATGCCAAAAACTAAGTTTCAAAATGTAATTTTTACCGCCATGATGTCTTTTCTTATGGTTTATGTAATGATTTGTTACAACATAAGTCTTAATACTGGTGGTATGTCTAACCAAGTATTTCTACTTGCGTTCCATGAATTAATTATTATGTGGCCTGCCGCTTTTATTTTAGAATTTTTTATTGTTGATAAACTTGCTCATATGATAGCATTTAAGATTGTAACACCTAATGACAGACCATTTGCTATTACTGTTGCAATATCAATTGCCATCATTTGCATTATGTGTCCAATTATGAGTTTTATTGCAACATTGCTCTTTAACAATGCTGGTGTTGAATTTTTTGCTGTATGGTTTAAAACAACATTTTTAAATTTCCCAGTTGCATTCTTTTGGCAACTTTGCTACTGTGGCCCATTAATAAGATTAATATTTAGAAGTATTTTTAAGAATAATTAATAATAAAAAGTCCGTTATCTGCTATAAAACTAAGCAAATAACGGGCTTGTGTTTTATCTATCAGTTCTTGTAACTGATTCTATTGCTACACTTCCTCCACGAACTACTTCTATTCTGTTAAGAAAAGCTTTTGAGAATAACTTTACAAGTTCGTTGTTTTTAGACTCTGTGTTTACACACTCTATAAGAATACTATTTCTATCGTAGTCAACAACTTTAAGCCCAAATACACGTTCCATTCTAAATACTTCTTCTTTATCTCTTTCAGTACATTTATTAACTTTAATAAACATAATTTCCTTCATATTAATTGAAATATCAGAAAGGTCTATTACCTTGATTACTTCCACACTTCTATTCAACTGCTTTTTTATCTGTTCAAATGTAATATCATCACTTGTTACACTTATTGTCATTCTTGATACAGTTGGGTCTTCTGTAACACCTACTGTTAAGCTATCTAAGTTGTAAGATTTACCTGAAAAAAGCCCTGAAATCTTAGCAAGAACACCGATATCATTTTCTACAAATAATGAAATCCATCTTTTACTTGTGTTATTAGTCTTATTCATATATTTCTCACTTTCATTATTATTTATAAATTCTTGTTACACTATTAACAATCCATTATCATTTCATTAAGAGGCTTTCCACCTGGAACCATTGGAGATACATTGGCTTCTCTCTCAATAATAAATTCAATAATTGTAGGAGCATTTTTATGTGAATCAGCATAGTCAAATGCTTTGTCAATATCTTCTTCACTTGTTACTCTAATACCATAAGCATCATAGCTTTCTGCAAGTTTTACAAAGTCAGGAGTGTACTTTGGACAACAAGTATCTTTCTTTGTACAATTGCGCTCACAGCTTCTTCTATAACGCAAACAAGTGCTTGAATATCTCTTATTAAAGAATAACTCCTGCCACTGTCTTACATTGCCAAGATATCCGTTATTAAATACACAAAGTACAAGTGGAAGCTCTAATGCTACGGCTGTTGCCATTTCTTGAATGTTCATCTGCATACCACCATCTCCAGATATGCAGATTACTGTCTTTTCTGGATTACCAAGCTTTGCACCGATTGCGGCTGGAAGTCCATATCCCATTGTACCAAGCCCCCCTGATGTAAGGAGCTGTCTATTTTCGTCTAATTCAAGATATTGTGTAGTCCATAACTGGTTCTGACCAACATCTGTTGTAACTATTGAATTGGTATATCTTTCGTTTATCTTTCTTATAATCTTTTCTGGTGTAAGTCCTTCATATCTATCCATATTAATTGGATATTTATTCTTCCACTCTGTTACCTGTTCAACCCATTTCTCAGCATTTACTACTGGCTTTACATTTTCATTTAACTTTTCAATCGCAAGCTTTGCATCAGCAACAATTGGAATATCTACAACGATATTTTTAGAAATAGAAGCTGCGTCTATATCTATATGTATAATAGTGGCATTTTTGGCAAATTCACTAATCTTTCCTGTAATTCTATCATTAAATCGTGTTCCTATTGAAAATAGCACATCACATTCACTAACAGCATGATTTGCGGCATAACTTCCATGTATTCCGATATTTCCCATATAGAGTGGGTGATTTGTTGAAATAGCACCTTTACCCATAATTGTTGTTATTACTGGTACGCCTGTTGTTTCGGCAAGCTGTGTCATTTCCTTTTGAGCATGGGCTATATTTACACCACCACCAATTAAGAATAATGGCTTTTTAGCTTTGCTTAATATATCTACTGCCTTTTTTATCTGTCCCATGTGTACGCCTTCATTTGGCTTATATCCTCTAATACTTACTGTATCAGGATATTCGTCTGTACCTAATGCTTGCTGTATGTCTTTTGGAAGGTCGATTACTACTGGGCCTGGGCGACCTGTTCTTGCTATATAAAAGGCTTTTTTTATAATCTTTGGAAGTTCTTCTCTATTTCTTACTGTAACAGCATATTTACAAATACTTCTTGTAATTCCTACGATATCAACTTCCTGAAAAGCATCATTTCCTAATAAATTAAGTGGCACTTGACCTGTAAAGCATACAAGTGGCACACTATCATAATTAGCTGTTGCTATTCCTGTTACTAGATTAGTTGCTCCCGGACCACTTGTAACAAGGCACACACCTACTTTTCCTGTTGAACGTGCATAAGCGTCTGCGGCGTGTATTAATGCCTGTTCGTGACGTGGAAGTATTACATCTATATCGTCTTGTTCGTATAATGCGTCAAACAAATCTATTGCCTGACCGCCTGGATATCCAAAAAGTGTATCCACGCCTTCTTCTTTTAAAGCTTTTACAAATAATTCTGTTCCTTTAATTTTCACAGCTTCTACCTCCTAAAAAAAACCCTAAGCCGATAAATCAGCTTAGGGCGAATAAATATCCGTGTTACCACCTAAATTCAAAGAATAAATCTTTGCTCTTAATATTAGTACAGAAATCTCGATACTAATTCCCTTATAACGTAGGGACAATACGTTGACATCTAATAAAATTGATATGTGATTAATCAATACCAATTCGTTCAAGCCACTGCTCAAAGGCTACTTCCATATTCCCGAAATAAAGACTCTCACCAACCGTCTTCTCTCTGAAATTCAAAGAAAATGTACTCCTCCTTGTCACTGCATTTACTTTATTAAATAAATATTATCATTATAATTATTTTATGTCAACCTTGAGTTTTTATGGTTTGTAAAGATAATATAATTTAGTTTAAAATTTTGTCTAGCATATATACTCTGTTAAATGGGAATGAAAAATAATATCCATCTACAAAATCTTTTGTCATTTCTATTACTTCTTTGGCTATTTGTATTCCTACTTTTTCACCTTCTTCTTTTGTGGCATTTTCACTGTATCTATTGATAATTTCATCAGTTACATTTATTCCTGTCATTTCATTTTTCATAAAAATTGCATTTTTGTAACTTACAAGTGGCATTATACCACAGAGTATTTTGGCATTTGTTTCATTTTTTATCAATCTTATATTATCAACGTCTGCTTTTGTAAAGGCAGGTTGTGTGAAGAAAAATGTTGCTCCTGCCTCCATTTTTTTCTTTACTCTTTTTATTTCTACATCAAGATTTCTTCTTGTGTGATTAATAGCTCCACCGTATACTAGAGGTGATGTACTAAACTGGTCTTCATTCATATCTCTAATTATCTTCATAAGTCCCACTGAGTCAAAGTTAAATACTGACTTTATCGACTGTCGCATAACTGATGGAATTGGGTCACCTGTAATAACTAGGAAGTTATTAATATTATTAATATGTGCGCCTAATAGCTGCGAACGTATTGCAATAGCATTTTTATCACGACAACATAAGTGTGGCATTACACAAATTCCTGTTTCTCTTTGTACTTTTTCTGCCATAAGAACTGCGTCTGCTCTTGTCCTACCCGATGGTGAGTCTGGAAATGTAAGGACATCAACACCACTTTCTTTAAGGCTGTGTGCTGCTTCCATAAGTTTGTTATCATCAGAACCAAGTGGCGGTGCAAGTTCAACGGCAATTAGTTTTTCTCCATTAGTTTTATCTTTATAAAAAGCATTGTTTTTAATATGTTTTTTCTTAACTGAAATATTATCTTCGCTATTATAAAATACTTTTTCTCTTGTTACTTCAAGTTTATCTGATATTTTTTTAATATACTCGGGTGTTGTTCCACAGCAACCGCCTACTATATCAACACCAAGATTTGCAATGTCACATATCTTATCAGCAAAATACTTCTTATTGTCATTCATAAACAACATTCTATTGCCAACATTATGCGGATAGCCTGAATTAGGAAGTGCTGTTATATACTTTGTAGTTTCAAGGTTCATTTGTGATAATAATGTATACATATGACCTGGGCCTACTCCACAGTTAAAACCTACTGCGTCTATATCTTTTTCTTCAAATGCTTCTAAAAGAAGTCTTCTTGAACTTAAACCTACATTGCTATATCCGAACTGATTAATTGTAAACTGAACTATTACAAAAATATCTGAATGTTCTTTAATATAGTGTATTGCTGGGATTATATCATCTATTGATGGAAATGTTTCAAATATAATTGCGTCGACTTTATTATTTATAAATGTATCTACTATTTTTATGTATTCTTCAATTGCCTTGTGCTGAGTATTGCTATCATATACTATTGGCCCAATATCACCTGCTATAAATGCTGCATCTCCTACTGTATCTGTTGCAATTTTGCAAGCTTTCGTTATATTTTTCACAACACCTTCTATGCTACATTTTAACATTGCTGTATTACTTGCAAATGTATTTGTTCTTATAAGCTTTGCCCCTGCACTGAGGTATTCAAGATGTATATTAGCAATTCTATCTGGGTGGGCTGTATTCATATGCTCTGGAATTTCTTGTGTATCGTATTTTGCTGAATAATATGTTCCCATTGCCCCGTCACACACTAATCTATTGTGTTTTAAATATTCTTTTAATGTCATGTTACTTATCCTCATTTCTGCACTTTTTAAATATTGTACTGTATTTATAGTTTTTAATTTCGCACTATCTTTGTATCTATATTATCACATTAAAAGATACTGGTCAAAAGCACTTTGACAGCTTATGTATAAAATGATAAAATTTGTTTTATTATTATGATACGGAGGTAATTAAATATGGAGGTAAGTATTTATTTGAAACCAATCTTGTCAGCTTGTTATATATTTCCATTTCTTTCCGGACTTTTTACATTACCGTATGTAATATTTCAATATAGAAAATATGGCTCAATTCTTATACTTCGTGTTGCTATTGTATATACCTTTATTTTTTATATGATGACTTCATATTTTATGACTATACTACCACTTCCACCAGTTGATTCGGTGACAGCGGATACTGCAAGTGTTTTACTTACGCCTTTTGACGCATTTTATAATTGGAAAGCAACGAGTGGGATTGATTTTTCTGACCCATCAACATATCTTCACTCTTTGAAAAATGAATATTTTCTTCAAATATTTTTTAATATATTGTTGTTGTTTCCATTTGGAGTGTATCTTCGTTATTATTTTAACAGAAAATGGTATCAAGTAATTGTTTTATCTTTCTTATATAGTTTATTTTTTGAACTTACACAGCTAAGTGGACTTTATGGAATTTATCCTTATCCGTATAGATTTTTTGAAGTTGATGATTTGATATGTAATACTTTAGGTGGTTTTTTAGGATTTTTGTGTACACCTCTTTTATTATTTATGTTGCCAGACAGAAAAAGGCTTGACGATATATCTTATGAAAAGGGAACTCATGTTACTATTTTTAGGCGTATGCTTGCATTATCGTTTGACATGGCAATTATTGGAATAAGTTATATTTTGCTTATTAAAAAGACGTATATTTCAACTATTCTTCCAGAGTATGCACATGGACTTATTATTCCATTTTTAGCTTTTATTTATTTTACTTTGACTGCACTTATTTTTAGGGGATATACTTTGGGTAAGTTTATTGTTAAGATTAGGATTGTTAATGAAGATGGCTCGAAAGCTCCTTTTCATATGCTAGTTATTAGAAATGCTATTCTTTATCTTTTATTGCTTCCTAGTATTATTTACAGTGCTTCTCTTATTGAATATATTGATACTATTACTAATTCTACGAAGCAGTTTTTTGCTTTTATTGGGATTTCTATTCTTATGGCTATTGCGGTGTATTTTGCGCTTAATATGTTGAGTTGTTTTGTTAAGAAACAAGTGCAATTTAAGTATGATAAGATTTGTCATCTTATGGTTGTAAGTACGGTTAGAAATCATAGTTCTGATGATGATTAAGGGGTGTTTTACAGAGAAAATCAGATGGGATATTTTTTAGCTGATAGATAACAGCTAAGCTTTTACTATATACTATAAAATATCCTATCTGATTTTTTCTTACCTGAACACTTTCAATAATACTTAAATAATCAATATTTGTTGAGTTTTTGTATACTATATCTTAAAATATTAAAGTTTTTCTAAGACACAAGTAAATATTATTAATATAATTTTATTTATACTTAAAGATTTGTGGATAACTGAAAATAAAACAATTTTATAATATAACTCCCACCTTTATTATATGCAGCTACTCTCCATAGCAAACTATGGAGCTTCACTTAAGTTACAACAAAGGGGGAGTTATGTTTATTTTATTTACTCATTCTTTCGTTGACGTAATCATTGATTATTTTTACGGTCTTTTCTACTCCTAGTGGGGCTGAGTTAATTGTTAGGTCGTAGTTTCTTGCGTCACCCCATTTTGTATTACAGAAATAGTTGTGGTAATTTTTTCTATTTTTATCATGTCTTTTTATTTTTTCTGTCGCCTGTGATGAATTGAGATTGTATAACTTCATAATTCTTGCAATTCGCTCCTGCATATTGGCTCTTATAAAAATAGGTATAAATTCGCAATCTTCATTTATTACGTCTTTTAACTTTTCTTCTGAACATCTACCAACGATTACAAAAGACTCTTTTGATTTAACCTTTTCTCTCATATATTCAAACTGCATTTCTGCTACTATTTCTTGTGGTGAATTGCTAAAGCCTCTTACTGTTTTTGATACACCAAATCTTTTAGGAACTTCATCGTATTTTGCAAGATTATTTTCTTTAAAATTCTTACTTTTTACAACTTCATCTAATAAATTTCTATCATATAGATTAAGCCCTAACACTTTAGCTAAATCAACAGCAATTTCGTGACCACCACTTCCATATTCACGACTTATTGATATAACAAGTTGTTTCCCCATAATAACCTCCAATAAAATATTAAATTAAATATAATAAATGTATAATTCATATTAAAATCTAAAAAGTGAAGCAAATATTCGCAATGTGTTCACATAATAAATGTAGTGAACTTGTCTAATAATATTAATATTACATATATACTACAAATATGTATATCGTGCTAATTGCAAGGGTAATGATTGTAGGTGGAAGATTTTTCTTGCAATACTCTCCCCAACCTATTGGATGACCTGCTTTTGCTGATACCGATGTTCCTACAACATTCGCAGAAGCACCGATTGGTGTTGCACTTCCTCCGATGTCTGTTCCCATTGATAACGCCCATGCAAGTACTGAAAGTTCAATATTTTGTGTTACAGCTAATGTTCTTATAACTGGAAGCATTGTTGCTGCAAATGGTATATTATCAATAAACGCACTAGCTAAAGCTGATATCCATATAATAATAGCTACCATAAGCTTTAAATTACCGCCACTTATACTTTCAATAAACTTCGCTACAAGGTCTAATATTCCTGTTCTTTCAAGTCCACTTACTACTACAAAAAGACCTATAAAGAATAAAAGTGTATTATAATCTACTTTCTTTAACAATGATAAAGCGTGTTTTCCTGATGTAATTAATGTAACTACAGCTATAAATACACCAATAAATGAAACTGTAAGACCTGTATACGCATGAGTTACAAGAAGCACAACGGCTGTTAAAAAGATTACTGTACTTACAATAAATCCCTTTTTATCTGTTATTACTTCTGATGGGTCAGGTAATTTACTTGTATCTATCGCATTGTCAGGATTATGGGCATATTCTTTACGAAACGCAAAGTAGAAGTATATAACTACTGCTATCATCGAAATAAATGCCATTGCACCTGTATGAGTTATAAAGTCGGAAAATGAATAACCAAGTGATGTTCCTATTATAATGTTAGGTGGGTCACCACACATAGTTGCCGAGCCACCTAGATTAGCACAGAATATATCTGATAAAATCATAGGAACTGGATTAAAATCTAACATTCTTGATAATTCAATTGTGACTGCCGCAAGGAATAATATTACTGTTATGCTGTCTATAAACATAGCAAGAACAAATGACATAAACATAAATGCTATAAAGATAGGTAGCTTTCTATAATGCACCTTTTTAGAAATAAACATACAAAGCCATCTAAAGAAACCAGTTCTTGCCATTCCTTCAACCATAATCATCATACCTAGTATAAATACTATAGTATCCCAATTAATTCCGCTTACACTCTCGGTCTTTCCAGAAGTATGCCAAAAACCAACTGTAAAGAAACAAGACAGATTAAGTGTCTGTGTTATCTCATACATACTGTGCATAAACACTCCAAATACAAGTATAAGTGTCAATGCTCCACATGTTAATGTTATGTACTGCCTTTCAAATTTGCTAAAAATAATTAACAAAAACATGACTAAAAATATTGTTACTGCCGTAATCTTTGCTGCCATAATACTGTCCTTTCTTGTATGCTACACATATTTAGTTCGTACGAATATTTTTGTTCATATTATACAATATATTTCATAAGAAAATCAAGTGCTTGTTGATATTAAACAATATAACATTGTCTTTTTTAAATTAGATTTCTACAAATTAGCTTATTTTATGTTCAAGTAGATATCATTAAATATTTCTTTGTTACTAATAACTCATCAACTCCTATTATTTTTTTAATAGAACTGACTGACTTATTAATAAGATTAAAATGTAGACTTTTTGTTATTATAGTTATATTTTATATTGCAATACTGCCTATTCTAACCCTTCTTTTAATCATTTTTTGCGTTTTTTACTCCAAAATTGTCTACATTTTCTATATTGTAGTCTACATTTAATTTATTGTATTTTTTACTCTAAAAATATCTACATTTCAATTTTATCGCATTTTTTACTCCAAAACTATCTACATTTTTATTTTTTGCCATTTTTTACTCCAAAATTGTCTACATTTTTGATTTTGGCAGTATAATTCTAGCTTTTGCATTTATTTTTTTGCATTTTTTACTCCAAAACTATCTACATTTTTATTTTTTTGCCATTTTTTACTCCAAAATTGTCTACATTTTTATTTCCATTAATTCCTTAGAAATATAAAATATATTACAAAAATTGAAACATAATATTTTTTTGCATTTTTTACTCCAAAATTGTCTACATTTTTGATTTTGGCAGTATAATCCTAGCTTTTACATTTATTTTTTGGCGTTTTTTACTCCAAAATTGTCTACATTTTCAGCTCTATATATTGTTTAAAAATATAAACAATATTATAAATATTATTTATGCTATTTTTTGCGTTTTTTACTCCAAAACTGTCTACATTTTTATTTTTACTACTTTATTCGTTTAGTTTATATCAATAAAAATGTATAAATGTAATAGATTTTAATTACTTGTTGAATAATGTTAAAATTTGACTAATAATTATGTTATGACTATAATTAATACATAAACTTTTTTCATGTTATCGCTACGGTTGCCAAGATATAGTGTAAACACAGACGTTGGCTCATTGTTTGCGTAAATAATAAAAGATTGGAGATTTTAATATGAAAACAGCTCTTACAATAGCAGGAAGTGATTGTAGTGGTGGCGCAGGTATTCAAGCTGACATAAAGACTATGATGGCTAATGGAGTATATGCTATGAGTGCAATTACTGCCCTTACTGCTCAAAATACTACGGGTGTATCTGGAATTATGGAGGTTACGCCTGAATTTCTTTCAAAACAATTAGATAGCATATTTACAGATATATTTCCTGACGCAGTAAAAATTGGTATGGTAGCTTCGTCAGAGCTTATTAACACTATTGCTGACAAACTTATACAATACAATGCAAAGCATATAGTTGTAGATACTGTAATGGTAGCAACTAGTGGCGCAAGACTTATCAATGAAGATGCAATCAACACTTTAAAAGAAAGGCTATTACCAATAGCTGAAGTTATAACTCCTAATATTCCAGAAGCCGAGGTTTTAAGTGGAATGTCTATCACTTCTGCTAATGACTGTATTACTGCCGCAAAAATTATTAGTAACTCATATAACTGTGCTGTTCTTTGTAAAGGTGGTCATAGCATTAATGACGCTAATGATTTATTATATTATGATAATAAGTATGTATGGTTTAATGGTAAACGTATAGACAACAATAATACTCATGGAACTGGTTGTACATTATCAAGCGCAATTGCTTCTAATCTTGCAAAAGGCTATGACTTAAATACTTCAATTCAACGAGCAAAAGAATATATTTCAAGGGCATTATCAGCTATGCTTGATTTAGGACATGGAAGTGGACCTATGAACCATGCTTTTGCTATTAAAGATTTCTGACTACTCTCCACAGCAAGCTGTGGCTAATTGTTGATATTTTGTAGTAAGTGTTCTTATAATATCAGCTATTTTTGTGACAAGAGTAGTTATCGTAATTGTAAAAGCATTCTTTATAAGTCGCTCATATTATAGCAATAGTCGCCAAGTTCTCATGCAGCATGGACTTTGGCGACTATTTGCTTAAATCAGAAAGATTTCATATAAAATATAGGTGTTTATTTAATATAGCTTAATTTTTTCAGCTATTAATTTATAAAATCAAACTTTTATTATAAAAATTTATAATTTCCATCTTTATCTTTATGTATGTTAGTCTTATAAAACTGTGTTATAGCCTTTATCATATAAGCTATATCTTTTATTCCCGCTGTTTCATAAGGAGAGTGCATTGCAAGCTGTGCAAGTCCTATATCGACAGTATTAAGTGATACATGAGAATTCGATATATTGCCTAGTGTTGAACCGCCTGCAATATCGGAACGATTAACGTATGACTGAACAGGCACTTTTGCTTTATTGCATATCCCTTTAAATATTGAAGCAGATATTGCGTCAGTTGTATATTTTTGATTGGCATTATATTTTATTACTATTCCATCATTCATATATGGTCTATTTGTAGGGTCTGCCTTATCTTGATGGTGTGGGTGTATTGCATGTGCATTATCGGCAGAAATCATAAAGCTATCTGCTATTGCCATCATATACTGTTGTCTTGTTCTGCAACAACTTTCATTTATTCTTTCAAGAACATCTGAAAGAAATGTAGAATTTGCCCCTTGCTTTGTGCCACTTCCCACTTCTTCATTGTCAAATACACAACATACAGACACACTTTTATTATTATAGCTAATTCCATTTATAAAGCCTTTTATTGTGGTATATGCACACTCTAAATCATCAAGCTTTGTACTTGAAATAAATTCATTGTTTGCGCCCCATACACAAGGCTCTACTCGATTGTATAAAAATAAATCTGTTGCAACTATATTTTCCTTTGCAACGCCCGCACTTTCTGCTATTATTTCATAAAATGTATCTTTTGCACTAGCTTCTCCTAGTATAGGTATCATATCTTTTTGAGCATTGTAAGCATATCCATTATTTACATCTCTGTTCATATGTATTGCTACATTGGGTATCATTACAAGATTTCGGTCTACATTTACTAGCTTTTCAGTAAAATTACTCATATTATCATCAGCAGCTACTACTCTACCTGCTATTGAAAGAGGGCGGTCAAACCACGGAGAACATATCATTCCACCGTATTTTTCAACATTTAACTCAACGTAGTGACCGTCTGTTAGCATTTCAGGGTTTTCTTTTATTTTAAATGATGGTGAGTCGCTGTGAGAAGCTGTTATTTGATAATTGGAATAGTCTTTATTTGGCACATAAAATACAATAATTGACGAACCACCTCTTGTTGTGTAGTACTTACCACCATTTTCAATATACCAATTTTCATTTTCCATAAGCTCAATAAAACCTTGCTCATTAAGCATATTTTTTAAATTAGCTATAACATGATAACAGCTAGGACTATTTTTTATAAAATCAAACAATTCTTCTGCTTGTTTTATATCATTAGAATTATCTTTCATAATTATTTTCCTTTAGTTTAACCTTTCTTTATATTTCCTTTTTTTATATTTTCTTGAAGTATACTATCTACTACTTCAAATAGCTTTACAGAGCCTTCTTTTGTTTTACCTTGTCTTTTATACACTTGACTTTCGCTTACTCCATGTTCTCTCCAATCTCCACCATCATTGCTATTATTTAACATTAATGGTTGTAGATTGTCCATTGAATGAGCAAACTTTGACTCCGGTGTTTCATTTGCTTCAAATTCATCAAAAAGGGCAATCATTTCTCTTTTTTGGTCATCAGGCAACAATGAAAATATCTTTTCTTTTGCTGCGTCTTCTCTTGCTTTTTGCGTCTTTAACCCTTCTTCATCATAAGCATAAGTATCGCCAGCTTCTATTTCGACAATATCGTGAATAAGACACATTATCATTACTCTTGAAATATCAACTTGTTCATTAGCATATTCTTTAAGAATATATGCCATGATTGCCATATGCCATGCGTGTTCTGCATCATTTTCATTACGCCCATGACCAGAAAGGTGAGTTTGGCGAAAAATATTCTTTTCTTTGTCAATTTCTAAAGAAAAATCAAGCTGTTGTTGTAATCTCTTATCCATAATCCATACAATCTCCTTATCTTTTAATCTTTTATTATCTGTAGCTTGAGTTTTTGTATTTTGCATTTTTATGTTGTGAAGATATCAGTAGTATATAAACAAGCACACACCAGTAAAAGTACAATTTTATATATTTGTATGCCACTATCGAACAAGTATGTTCGCTATTGTCATACAAATATATAAAACAGTTCTTTTAATGGTGCATTTATTGTTTATATACTACTGATATCCTATAAAGTTTTATTGAGTTGCAAAATACAAAAACTCAAGTTATCGTAACATTCACCAAGCTTGTAAGTGCAAACTTTGGTGCGTTGTTTGCCTAAATAAAATGGTGGCATAATTAAGATAAAAATAAATGTTATCATTTATCTTATCAAAATTATACCACCACTCCCAACCTTACTCATTCTATTAATTCTAAAGTAAAATTAATGTGTAAGGAAGAACATCAATGTAAATAATATTCCAATAATCCATGTAAATGGTTCAATGTCCTTTACTTTTCCTGTGAAAAGCTTAATAAATATATATGATATAACACCAAAAGCAATACCATAACTTATATTGTATGCAAGTGGCATCATTGCAAGTGTAAGAAATGCTGGAACTGCTGAGGCTGGGTCATCCCATTCAACATTAGATACACCACCCATCATCAATACACCTACATAGATAAGTGCGCCTGCTGTTGCATAAGTTGGTATAAGTGAAGCTACCGGACTTAAAAACATTGCTATAAAGAACATTCCTGCTGTTGTTATAGCTGAAAGACCTGTTCTTCCACCTTCTGCAACACCTGCTGAAGACTCAACAAATGTTGTAACTGTAGATGTACCACACACAGAACCAATAAGTGTTGCTACTGCGTCTGATAACATAGCTTTTTCAAAGTTAGGAACTTGTCCGTCTTTAGTTAAAAGGTCACCTCTTGAACATGCACCATATAAAGTTCCAAGTGTATCAAACATATCAACAAGACAGAATGCAAGAGCTGTTGTAATAATAAGTATTACTAATTCTGCTGTTGTATGATTAGCAAGATATGCTGAAAAATCAAAGCCTTGAGTAAATACTTTACCAAAGGCTTGAGAACCCCATTCACCAAATGCTGTAAATGGATTAAAGCTGAACTTAGATGCAAAACCATCATAAAAACCTGGAATTGTTATACCAAGAAGATAATATCCAATAGTTCCACCTAAAATTCCAAAAAATACAGAACCTTTAACATTCTTCTTTGCAAGAACTGCAATTATTATTAATGTGAATATAGTTATAAGCTTTGGCATAACTGTTGCCCATGTTGCATTACCATTAAAAAGATTAAATGATACAAGATTAACACAAGTTGAAGCATCTGCAACAACAATTCCTGCATCTTGTAATCCGATAAATGCAATAAAAAGACCTATACCTGCTGTAATTGCTATTCTTACACACATAGGAATTGCATTAAATAACTTTGCACGAACGCCTGTTATTGTTAAAATAATAAATAACACGCCATCGAACAATACTAGCACAAGTGCATTAGCATATGAAAGACCAAAAGTAAAGCATACTGTGTATACAAAGAATGCGTTAAGTCCCATACCTGACGCAAGCGCAAGGGGAAGATTGGCAAGTAAGCCGATAAGAAGTGTTCCTACTACTGCTGAAATTGCAGTTGCAATATAGATTGCATTATATGAAACAACTCCTAATGATGAGAACATATTAGCATTAACTGTAAGAATGTACGCCATAGCCATAAAGCTTGTTATACCAGCAAGTACTTCTGTTTTCACAGTTGAGCCATGTTCCTTAACTTTGAAAAAATTTTCCATCGTTTTGATTTTCTCCTTTTTTGTTAGTAGGATATAATTATAAAACATTTATTAACAAATAATCAATAATTATTTTTATATTTTATACTTCAAGATTTGTAAGCTTATTGTTTGCTTTTTCTTGAAACTTTTCGTTATATACTACAAATCTTTGATGTTCACCTTCACCTATAAGCCCTTTTTCATCAAATACTTTAATATTAAAAGTAAGCTCTCTTCCATCTACTTTTACAAGTTCACTCTCGCACACAACCTTCATTCCAACAGGTGTTGCTGATACATGTCTTATATTGAGAGCCGTTCCTACAGTTCCTGTACCTTCTTCAAGAAATGGAAGCACACTTTCATACGCACACCCCTCCATTAATGCTACCATAGCTGGAGTTGCAAATACTTCTAAAGTTCCACTTCCCATAGCCTTTGCTGTATTGTGTTCTGTTACACCTGATACCTTTTTTCCTTTAATTCCTGCTTCTAACATAAATAATTCTCCTTTACAACTATTTTTCTATATCACACTCTTAACTTCTCAAGTGACATAAGAAATACACTTATAAGAAGTAATGCTGATGATATCCAAATTGTATGTATTCCTATCATTATTGAAAGATTACCACCAATTCCAGCTCCAATTCCAAAGAAAAATATTATTCCAAAATAATACAGTGCTTGTCTTAATTGAGCTGATTTTCTATCTCTTACATACATTGATAATGCGGCTGTTCCACTTCTTAAATTACCTATACACATTGTACTTGCATAAGAATATCCATCTACCTTTCTAAACGCCTGTACCTGCATAGCGCATGAAAATGATACCATAATTGTTGCAAGTGTGTTAAGATTTTGTGGCATAAAACCTACAATAAAAAGTATTGCAATCTCCATTAAGAGAATTGTTTGTCGCCAGTGAATTCTTACGGCATTACGATACTTGCCTTGAATACTTTCAGTAACAAATACACCTGCACCAAATGCTAAGAAGGGTAAAAGATACCTTAATCCACCTAACCAATGCCCTGTCATAAACTCCTTACTCATAAGCACAACATTTCCTGTTTGAGCATTGGAAAACACTTCATTTCTGGTAAAATATGTGTACGCATCTTGTAATCCTCCAGACATAGCAAGAAACACACTATTTATAAATGCTTCTGACATCTGTTTTTGAGGAAGATTTTTCACCAGAAAGCTTCGTAAACCTTTGTTACTCATAACTTTTTCTCATCTCCTGCATATTTTCTAATGTGAACATATTAGTTCTGCCAAAATATTATATTATTTTCTGACAATTCCTGCAACAAAAACATACTTTAAATCTTTATATCTGACACTATAATATAGCCAATTACATTTGCATTTTTTATATAGAAATGTATACCTGCATGTAACACTTTCAAAGCAAAAAGATATTTTAGCTAGTAAGCACCCTCGCAGAAATATGAAGCTTTAATTATGTAAAACTCACTCTACGAATTTTTAAAGGTATTATACAAACACAAAATTAGCTTGTTATTTACATAAAAAAGGGGTGTCGCACTAAGAAAAATAAATTTTCATTAATGTGACAGCCCCAAATTTCCCCACTCAAATTATCTATCCCCTATCTTGTTCTCACGAATTTCCAATATTCTTTCTTACATTCTGTTAATCTTTTTTGAGCAATCTTTAACACTTCGCCATTATAAAGAACACAGCTTGTGCTTTCAATAGTTTTAATAAACATCATATTGCATAAGTATGAGCTATGTATTTTTATAAAAGTACTTTGTTCAATAAGATATTCAAAATCTCTCATTCGTTTTCTTAATTTGTATATATCTTCTGTTGTATGAATAAAAAGTTCATGACCATTTACTTCAATATATACGATGTCACTAATTCTAACCTTGAAAGATATATTATCAAATACAATTTCAATGTGAGAATTTTCTCCATACATATCAAGCCACGCCCTTATTGCTTTTGGAAGTTCTTCATCAAGAAACTTCTTTCTTACAAATCTAAATGGTCTAAATTCTAAAGCTTCATAAACAAGATTATCCATATTACTTACAAATATAAGATTATCACCATATTTCATTCTAAAAACTTTCCTTGCAACATCAAAGCCACTTATATCTGACATATCTATATCAAGAAGTATCAAATTATAATCTTCATCTTCAACCTTTTCAAGTAAATCTCGTCCTTTTCTGAAAATATCTACTTCAAGATTTTCATTTACAAAATATCTTAATATAAATCTAATAGAATTTATAGCTTTTTCATCATCATCACATACTGCAACTTTTAACATTAATTGTCTATCCCCTCTATTAATATATCGCTGTAAAACAGCCTTTAAATTCCAAGTATATGTACTATAAAATAGTTGTTTTCTTCAACTATATCAATATCACCATTATATTTTTCAACAAGCTTTTTGACACTTTTTATTCCATATCCATGTCTTGTTTTATCTACATTAGTTGTTATAAGCTTTGGATTGGCTTGAAGCACTGATTTGCTGATTTTATTACTTATTATGATGTTATTAATAGCTAATCGTTTAAACATCTGTATGGAAATATACCTTTCACCTAAAGGCTGTTTTATAGAACTTTCAATAGCATTATCCATAAGATTTGAAATAATAACTGATATATCCATTTCCATGTTCTTTGCAAAACTTGTTGTAACTTCAACATTGTACTCTATATTGTTGGCTTTACATATCTTAAGCTTATTATAAAGTACATAATTAATCACATCGTTATCTTTAATATAATATACTGTTGTATCGGCTAAAAACACTTGGTTTTCAAAACTTTCCATACTATTTTCAACATCTGCTATACTTCCTTCTTTTAGCTGTCTAAGCCATATATTTATAAAGTGTTTCATATCATGTCTTATAATTCTTGTTTCTTCTTGTGCTTTATAAACTTGCTCAAACATCTCTTTTTGGTTTTCCTGCATTGTTAATAACTTTTCTTTTTCTGAAAGCTTAGTATTGATTGTATTTATTTTAATACATAATGTCACACAACACCCTAATATTACAATAAGAAGGATTTCAATAAACAAAAGACTAATTTGTTCAATTCCTGATACCTGCATATTAAAATCAAGCTTCATAAATTCACACATTAAAAGAATTGTAATAGAAAACAATAAAATTATTATTCTCCATTCGGCTTTTTTCAAGTTCATTTCTCTAAATCTATTTTTTAGCATTATAAAATAACAAAAAAGCCAAGAAGTTCTTGTTAATATTGCAACCATAATTAATGACATCACACTCTCATTTGTCAATTGTTCAACTGAACCACCTGTAATCAAAGAGCATACTAACATTAATAATGAACCCATTACACAAATAGGTATAACAGAGGCAATACTCCATATTATTTTATCTGTCAAATTACCTCGTAGACATAAAATACTAAATATTATATTACAACTCATTTGCAAAAATATCTGAATAATAAATATATTTTCTAATGCAAATGCTAAAATACATTGTATAAAAAAGGTTATATAAATATATTTTTTCTTATCGTTGTAAATTCCTAACTTGATAGTCATAAATGCTGTCAACATTAAGGCATCTACGCAACTTATAATTGTATCAATAATATCCGCACAATTAATACTTATATTAATAAAATTCAAATCTACTTATACCTTTATTATTTCTTTAAAATCTTTTCAATGTTTTTAGGACGCTTTGCTTCGTATGAGTATATTGATGAAGCTGAATTAACACTTCCTGCTACAACCTTTTCTCCTAACTTCTTAACTAACTTCATTACTTTCTGTTCTCTCATTTTTGTTTTCTCCTCTCTGGACTATAATTAATATTGCTACCGAGAATAGCGACAGACTTGCTGTGTATGCGTATTCTGGCTTGTATATATTTAACACCAATATCACAATTCCTGTTAGAACCGTTAATACCCTTGAATATATACGGCAATGCCTTATAGCATTGTCTGTGAGCGGTCTATTAGGATGTTCAACTGGTGCAAATACCCATATAGTAATAATTGCCAATACAGCTCCCACAATATATGATATTGTATTTGAAAAAAATATTGGAAGCCCTATTGAAATAAGCATTACAAACGTAGATACTAATGTGCATTTTAATTTGCTATTAGCATGATATCCTCCAGAATATCTTCTTATTAATGTAAATATTATAAGAAAAACCAATGTTTCCATTGGTTTTCCTAACAATATTCCTATAATTAATAACAAAATCGTTTGTAAAACCGTATCTATTAATATCTCAAAACCATATTGATAAAATATGCTATCATCTTCTTCTATAACTTTACTCTTCTGTAACATAGAAGCTATAAAGCCTGCAATTTTATGTGTCATAAAATTCCTCTTATATTGGGATAGTTTCACTAAAATCTAGTTTGGTAATTATACCATATCTTTTTTGCAAATATTAATAACGGTGCGTAACTAACACGCAAATGTCCTAAAATACCAATTTTTAAGCTGTGCGAATACTTTTATCATTAATAGTAGTTATTAAATTTCTATTTTTACTCTTCTTTTCTTTGTTTTACAAACTTTTTAATGTACATAGCAACTGCACTTACAATGATGACAATTGCAAGTATCCAAGCCCATGTGGGTATATTTTTTATATTATAACAGCGAACATTTATCCACATCTGATTAATCTTAGCATTATCCTCTGAATTAAAATACTGCATAACTGCGCTTCTTAGCATTACTTCTTCTGATGGATACTGTGCTAATAGCTGTCTGTTTAACTGTTTCTTATCTATTGTAATTATATAATTCTTATCTTCTGAATTGCCAGAAAAGAAATATCCTAACGGATATTCTATTGTTTCAGTATCAGTGTTATCTTCTTCTGATTCGTAATTCCATTTTACATAGTTATATACAGTTGGGTCATCCCCACCAGAAATAGCAGAAGTGTAACCTATATAGTACATATTTCTTACAGCATTTTCAGGCATTGATACAAAGTTAATGAAGCTTTCCGCAACTTGTCTTTTCTCGTCACTTCCATTAATACCTGATTTTAACATAGACCAGCCGTCAAAATAAAGATTAGTACACTCTTGTGGTATACTAAAGTTAAGTTCTACTCCGTCAAGTTCAGCTTGGTTCATAGTGTATACAGCATCTCCAGACCACTGATATCCCGCAAGAACTTTTCCAGTAACCATGTCAGCTTTACCACTATCTGTTTCAAAGGAATATACATTATCTTTTACTTGTTGAAGATAATCACACACCTTATCAATTGTTTCATCAGAAGTATCATTCATTTCTAATGCAAGAAGCTCTTTATAATCTTTACTATTTTTAAATTCTTCGGAATTAAGTTTATCTGCCTTTAATGCAGCTATTGCTGCAAACATTGTATCTCTTACATTATCTTTAATTGTAATCTGCCTTTTAAACTTATCATTGTTGATAATCTTCCAGGTAGATACTTCTTCTTGTGTAACTTCTTCGGGATTGTATACAATACCTGTAATTCCCCACATATATCCTGCAAAATATTTGCTCCATTTTTCACCATTAATTAAATTGTTATCAAATACATTTTTAATGAATGGTGAAACGCCCTTTGCATAGTAGTTATTTTCTATAGTTGTATCATAAAAACTATCAGAAAAAGGCTCAAGCCACCCTTCTGACATAAGCTTCATCATCATATATTCAGAAGGACATATGATATCGTACTCATCACCAAGAGTAAGCATATTATAAAGTTCTTCATTAGTTCCCATACAACTGTATTCTACTTTTACTTTTTTGTGATATGTATTATAATACCACTCCTCAAAGTCTTTAATCATAGAATTGTCACTTGTAATAGTTGTATTTTCAAGGTCAATTTCTTCATCCCAACCACCCTCGTCAATATATTCTTCTGAATTACATATCCTAAGTGTGATTGTTTCGTCAGCTTCACCTGCATAAGCTATCTGTAAAGGTGAAGATATCACTATACTTGACATCATACCTGCGCATAGAATACATGATACTGCTTTTTTAATTGATTTTCTTAACTGTTTCAATCTTCCTGCTCCTCTCCAGTCTTTTTCTTAGGACTCACATTCATAATAATTTCAACAATTACAACTATTAAAAATATTATTGTCGATAATGCCCAAAGTGCTGTTTTTATCTGTGTCTGAGAGCCTTTTGTGGCATTGACAACGTAAGTGCTTATTGTGTCAAATGTAGCAGGCTTTGTATATGTTGCAACAAAGTAATCATCAAGAGATAATGTAACTGCCATAACAAAACCAGACAATATTCCTGATGCTATCTGTGGTATTATAACTTTAATAAGTGCTAAAAATGGTGTTGCTCCTAAATCTAGGGCAGCTTCGTACAAGCTTTGGTCCATTTGCTTTAACTTAGGAACTACCGCAAGATATACAAATGGTGTACTTAACAACACTTGTCCTATTACTAAAGGAATATATGTATCCTTACTTACTCCAAGCACTACAACGATAAGTATACATATTGAAAAACCTGTTACAACGTCAGCATTGACAACGGGAACTTGATTTAATGCTGATATAAAGCCTTTTGCTTTTTTCTTTGAATAAAATGCTCCAATCGCACCGGTTGTTCCAAGTATTGTTGCAAGTAATGCGCTTGAAAGAGCTAGTATTATCGAACCAATTATCATGTCGGAAAGTTCTGGTGTTGTAAAAAGTGTTATATAATTCTTTAGTGTAAATGCGTGTATTGCGCCTATATTAGTTGCATCTGTAAAGCTGTATACTGCAAGAATAACGATAGGACAGTACATAAATAAAAGTATAAGACATAAAAAAGCATTTTTAATATATTTTTTAACCATTATTTATTACCACCCCTTTCTGTGTCTGATGTAAACAGACTGAATATTCCTATTATAACAAGAAGCACTAATGCTATCATTGAACCGTTATGCCAGTCGTAAGCACTGAAATAACTTCCAATCAGACTACCCATTATATATGTGCTGTTGTACAACATATCAAGTACAACATAGTTAGTCATTGCTGGCAAAAATACCATTGATACACCACTTACAATTCCCGGAACGGAAAGTGGCAACGTAACTCTTACAAAAGTTTGAAGATTATTAGCTCCCAAATCAGAAGCCGCTTCTAGTAAATTTTTATCAAGCTTTGAAAGTGTTGTATACAAAGGTAATATCATAAATGGCAAGAAGTCGTAAGTCATACCAATTACACTATTAATAAATGGATAAAATGCTAAATTGCCCTCTATTAATGACAATATTTCTTTTAATGCTGTCATTCTTAGTGTGAAATTAATCCACATTGGAAGCACAAAAAGCATAAGTATCATAGGCTTTCTTTTAAAATTACTGTGTGCTAATATATACGCCACCGGATATGCTATAAGCAAACACACTACAGTTGTAACAAAAGCTAATGCAAAACTGTAACAAAGAGTTCCTAGTGTATTAGGGTCAGTAAAAAAGTTATTTAAGTTGGCTAGGCTAAACTGACCAGAACCATTTGTAAACGCATAATATAAAAGTACTATTAACGGCGCAGCTACAAATAATATAAGAAATATTCCATAAGGAATTGCAAGCCGTTTGCGTGAAAATCCATTTTTCATCTTTTACTCCATTCTGATTATGTAAAATATATTATTTTTTAATCTGAAACTTCATTTTATCTTCTGGCATTATAAGACTTACATGGTCGTCCATATTCCATAAGTATTCGTCATTAACAATTAAGTCGTGGCCATATTCTGTTCTTATAACATAGCTATAATGGTCACCTTTGTAAATCATGTTGATAATTTTACCAGTTACAAGACCTGCATCTTTTTCATCACTCATCTGAATATCATTAGGCTGAATTGACACTTGAACCTTTAACTTAGACACATCTACTTTTTCACCATTTCCATTGAATAGTGCGCCATCTTTTATTATAGACTTTGGAACAATCTCTGTTATATTGCAATTGATTATCTTACCATTAAAATCTAATGTATAATCACTATTAACATTAGCAATAAAGCTTGTTGTATGGTCTTCGGCTACCATTACATGTATTCCATCAGGCTCAAGACACATACCAACTACTTCACCTACGTTATAGCACTTTGTAGTTCTTATTACCATCTCATACTTACCCGACTCAACTGTTATTTCGTAGTGCATACCTTTAAATATAACAGATGTAATAGTTCCTGTAACTGTTCCTTCCTCTGGCTTTGTTATTATTACATCTTCTGGTCTTACAACTACATCAACAAGTGTTCCTTGAGCTATATCGTCCATTCCTAAAAATTCTCCGCCACAGAAGCGAAGTTTCATTTTATCTGTCATAATTCCTTTAAAGATATTACTTTCACCAATAAAGTCGGCTACAAAAGCATTTTCAGGCTCGTTATATATGTCTTCTGGCGTTCCTACTTGCTGTATTTTACCTTCTGACATTACAACTATCTTATCTGACATTGTAAGTGCTTCTTCTTGGTCATGTGTTACATATATAAATGTAATTCCTAACTCATCGTGCATATTTTTTAATTCAAGCTGCATTTCTTGACGCATTTTCAAATCGAGAGCAGCAAGTGGTTCATCAAGCATAAGAATTTCTGGTTCATTTACAATTGCTCTAGCAATAGCTATTCTTTGCTGCTGTCCACCTGAAAGAGTTGATACTTTTCTGTTTTCAAAACCTTCTAAATCTACAATTGAAAGTACATTTTTAACCTTGCGTTTTATCTCATCTTTGGGAAGTTTTTTAAGCTTTAATCCGAATGCTATATTGTCAAAGATATTCATGTGTGGAAATAATGCGTATCTTTGAAATACTGTATTTATTGGTCGTTCATTGGCAGGAAGTTTTGATATATCTTCACCATTAAGAAGTATTTGTCCTTCTGATGGTAATTCAAAGCCTGCAATCATTCTTAATGTTGTTGTCTTTCCGCAACCTGATGGGCCTAAAAAGGTTACAAATTCTCCTCTTTTTACTGTGAGGTTAAAATTCTCAACCGCTTTAAAGCCGTTGTCATCATATACTTTACTTATATTCTTTAATTCTATAATATTTTCTGTCTTTCCTGCCATCTCTACCTCCTATATCTGTTGTATTAAAGTTAAATTTTACTCTAACTTTTTAACGTATCGCATTATTTTTATAATAACACATTTTATTGATAATTTTCATTTATTTTATTAGAATTATTAACTTATAATATACAGTAATTATAAAGTAATAGTCTAGTATAAAAATTACTTTAAAACATACAAAAATACTGGTTTTTAATTAATTTACTTAATCTTTACATAAAATTTCCATGCTGTATAAATATACTATTAGTATATTCCTTGATTTTTATGTAAAATATTACGAGTTAATTACTATAAAACGTATATTTTTTAATACATATATCTTTTTAAAAGCAAAGTGTGTTATTATATAATTATTTAAAAGAAATACAAAGGAGTGGAAAATATGCTTGTATATGACGCAAACAGTACATCAAATAGCGGTTCAGTATTTGAATGTACATACACTACATTTAATAGTAATAATAAAACAACAGATAAGGAACACCCTATCCTTATTCTTGACAATTCAGAGTATCAATGGGAACGCAATTCTGTAGGTACATTTACTAATCCTAACAAAAGAACAGCTTTTAAATTGCAAAATGATGATAATCATGTATTTGGTAATATTTTAAAGATTGACGCACGTTTCACAAGCCTTATAAAGTGGCTTGGTGACAATCGTATCAAAGTTAAACTTACAGGAGATAACACACCAGATGGATATGCTGTGTATAAGATATGTGAAATAGTACACAACAACAGCGACAAATTATCTTCTTCCGATGGCTTTTTACAATTTATGATTGAACGTCTTTTAGAAAGTAGTGCTTTAGCAGAAAATATTTTAGATGACGAACTTGACGAATCGGCTGACAATATGAAAATTACAAGTCTAACAAGCATATCAGACTTTCTTAACTGTGCAGGAATTACACTTCCTGAAAATATTCGCCTTTGGGCAAGACGTAACTTAGCTGTTGCACGTTCTAGCGAGGTTACACCAGAAGAAAAACGCCATGCACAAAGAGCCTTGTCAATTATGCTTAATATCAAGTGGAAAAGTAACTACTTTGAATCAATAGACCCAGACGAAGCAAGACGTATTCTCGATGAAGAATTATTTGGAATGGAAAGTGTAAAGCAACGTATTATCGAAACAATTATTCAGATTAACAGAACACATACACTTCCAGCTTATGGTATCTTACTTGTCGGCCCTGCGGGAACTGGTAAGTCACAGATTGCCTACCTTATAGCTAAGATTTTAAAGCTACCATGGTCAACTCTTGATATGAGTTCAATTAATGACGCAGAACAGCTCACTGGTAGTTCAAGAATATACTCTAATGCAAAACCAGGTATTATTATGGAAGCCTTTAACATGGCTGGTGAGTCTAATCTTGTATTCATTATTAACGAGCTTGACAAAGCTACAGCAGGCAACGGTAATGGCAATCCTGCTGACGTACTTTTAACATTATTAGATAACTTAGGCTTTACAGATAATTATATGGAATGTCTTATTCCAACATCAGGTGTATACCCTATTGCAACAGCTAATTATAAAGACCAGATTAGCGCACCTTTACTTTCACGTTTTGCTGTAATTGATATTCCTGATTATACACGAGAAGAAAAGAAGATTATTTTCTCAAAATTCGCACTTCCTAAGGTACTTAAACGTATATCTTTACATGAAGATGAATGTATCGTTCTTGATGATGGGCTTGACGCAGTACTTGATATATTTAAAAATACTACTGGTATAAGAGATTTGGAACAAGCCGCTGAACACTTAGCTGCTCATGCTCTCTATCTTATTGAAGTAGAACATGAAAAACAAGTTGTATACAATGCTGAAATGATTAAAAAACTTTTTAACTAATTAAAGTTGATATATTATATATTAACAATTTTATATATTTATAAGCAAAAACTATAAAAAATTTATTTTAAGAGTTTTTCAAATTATCATGATATCCATAAAGGTCTAGTATAATCATAGACTTTTACAACTCATATAAATAAAAAGGTACTGTTGCACTAAGAAAATTTTATACATATGATATAATAATTAATCATATATCTTGTATAAATTTTTATTAGTGTAACAGCACCTTTTTTTATTTTTAAATACTATATAAATATTATACTTTATTCACCAAGTATCATCTGCTCTAATGCTTTTACTGCGCCATCAGCCCCATCACAATTGCCCCTGCCTAGCTTTATTGCTGCATTTTCTATATAATTTCTTATATAACTTTTTAATTTACCATTGTTAATATATTGTGTATCTATATTAGTTGTATTTCTTATATTTTCATACAATGGGTTACTACTTTCCTTTGCAACTGAAGGTAAGCCCTTTACAGAAGCCATAAGATTAATCTGTTCTTGTGTTGCAAGAAATCTCATAAATTCAACGGCATAATCTAAATTATCACTATATTTATTTACTGAAAAGCCATACCAAGAATCAATGTACTTGTATACACCATTTTCTCCAAGAGGAACATACATAAATTCATATTCAAATGGATTATCTGTAAATGCCTGTGATTTAGACTCTCTTTTTTTCATACCACTAACTGACTCTGTATTACATACCCAAAATGGAACATCGCCTTCAAAAAACTTAAGAATAGCCTTATCATAGTTATCATAAGGATAAGACTCATTAACTTCATTATCAGTATAACCATTACTAATAATATAATCTAACTTTTCAAATACTGGCTTAAGCTCTTGTGCTGCTGTTGGGTCTAAATTATTAAACTTTTCAAGAAGCTCGCTGTCATTGCCAATCATTGTCATAGCCATATTTATTACAAGGTCATTGTAAGCATGACTGTACGCACCTTGAATAGGTGTGTAACCTTTATTTTTTAACTTTTCTAACACATCAATAAATTCTTTGTAATTCGTAGGTACATTAAGTCCTTCTTTTGCAAGAAGCGATTTGTTGACAACCATTCCCGATATATTTTCAGCAATAGGTATTCTTACTACATGATTATCAACTTCGCAATTTTCTATCATTTTGTCTTTAATTGCACTCAAGTCTATATTTTCAGAAGATAAATCATAGCAATAATCATATATATACATATCTGTTAATTTTGGATATCTTAAGTTATCATTAGTTGTCATCATTATGTCAACTTGTTCGTTGTTTTGCATATACTCCTTTAACATACGACTTGTATTTTCTGTATATGTAATAGTTACATTCGGATATATATTGTTAAAATTATTAACAACTTGGTCAAGTGCTTCAAAATTAGCTAAAAATCCAGCTATATCAAGAGAAACCTCCTTTTGTGTATCAAGTGACGGAGTAAATTCCTTTGTTTGTTCATTAGAAACATTTTCCTTTTTTTCTGATATACAAGCTGTAAAATTAAACATAACTAATATTACTGTCATCATTACACTGACACAGATATTAACTCTTCTCTTCATACATTCACCACATAATCTTATGTTTTTAATTTTATTATATATTATAAACTATAACGTATATATTCACAATATACTTTGTCTTTTACTTCTAAAAACAAGTTAAATTTATTTACTAAAAGTTATAATATACTTAATTTTTTTCTTCATTAACTCTTTTTAAAACATTAAGAACTATTTTTAATTCAATCGGCTTTGGAATATGTCCGTCCATTCCAGAATTAATACAATCTCTTATATCATCCGCAAATGCGTCAGCGGTCATTGCATATATAGGAATATTTTTAACATATTCAATATTACTTTGTCTTATTATCTTTGTTGCATCTTTTCCATTCATAACAGGCATTTGAACGTCCATAAATATCATATCAAACTCACCCATTTTAGATGAATTAATGATATCTATACATTCTTTACCATTAACAGCTCTTTTTGATGTAACATTATGAATTTTTAATAACTCTCTTATAACTTCCCAATTAAGGTCGTTATCTTCTGCAACTAAAATATTCATTCCAGCTATATTATTTTCTTGTTCTGTATTATCATTTATAGAAGAACTATTCTTGATATTATTATACATAACTTTACCACTTGTAATCTTATTTTTTTTACTTTCAACAAATGATTTGTAGTCAATATCAAAATTCAACCTAACTACAAATGTAGTCCCCTTTAAATACTCACTTTCACATTCAATACTTCCATTCATCATGTCAACCATCTGCTTTACAATTGATAGCCCCAAACCTGAACCTTGTATCTTATCTATACGGCTGTCTTCTTCTCTTGCAAATGATACATACATATTTTTCTTAAAGTCTTTTTTCATACCAATTCCATAGTCTTGTATTCTATATACAAGACATATTTGTTTGTCATTTTCTGGAATTATTTCTTCATATACATCAAGCTTTATAATTCCTTCTGGATTAGAATACTTAATTGCATTAGATAAAAGATTAATATATATCTGATTAACTCTTAACTCGTCTGCAATAATATATTCATATTTTATATCATGCACATTCATATCTAACTTAATATTTCTTGCTTCAAGCTGTGCTTGAACCATGTTTATAAGATTTTGTAACATATTTCTTATAGAAAATGAAGCTGGGTTTAATACAAGTCGTCCACTTTCTATTTTAGATATATCAAGAATATCATTGATAAGTGTTAATAAATGCTTACCAGCAAGAGTTACTTTGTCAAGACATTCTTTCGCATACTCAGTATTATCAAGATTATTCTTAGCAACGTTAGTTAAGCCTAATACTGCATTCATTGGTGTTCTTATATCGTGCGACATAGACGATAAGAACCTAGTCTTTGCTTTACTTGAGTTTTCTGCTGTAATAACTGCAACTCTTAACTTCTTATTAATAATAAGAATATATGCACCATCAATTATTAACATTAATAATAAAATGCCACTTGTTATTACTACTATAAGCCAGTTATTATCTTTTTTGCTAAGGCTGTCAACTGGAATATATCCTAGTATCTTAAGGCCAGAACCGTCATCAAAAGAAGAATAATACCAATAACTATCAACATCTCTTGAGTCTTTATACCTTAAAAGACCATTTTTATTGGTTGCAAGCTCATTTTGTAGGGAATATACTTTATTATAATCGTTTTCAAAATTATAACCCCTTATAAAATCTAAAAATGTTGAAGACTTCATTGAATTAGACTGTATTACATATCCACCAGCATCATTTATTACGCCCACTTCTGCAGTCTTATATGCCATAGGAAATATCCATATTTCTTTTATATCTTCAACAGGGATTAATCTAAGAAGGAGATATGATTTTTTACTACCATCTTCTTGTTTTATATCAACTTTTGTTCCTACACTAATTACTGTTATCTGCATTTCATTCACAATATACTTTCCTAATATATCTGTGCTATCTTTATCAGAGAACATATGTTTCATAGTATTAATAAATGAAATAGCAGATTGTAAATCTCCTTGACTTATATCTTTGTAACATTTTATATTATTACCATCACTTCGTATGTAGGTAGAGTATGCTTCATATGTATCCATATCAATGATATGTGCATACCTATTCGTTTTAGTATTTGTTGTTCGGATAAAGTCAAGTGCTTCTTCAAGTGTCATGTCATTACTGCCAATATATTCAGACCAATCTTCTACATAACCTTTTTCAGTATTAAGATAATTCTTTGATATCTGCTTCATGACTTCTATTGTAGTACAAAATGCTTCTATTTCAATGTGTGTTTGGTCTTTTTTTGTATATTTGGAATATACATCTAAAGATATAACAGCTATTAAAACAAGTATAACATTAGTAACTACTACTATTATCTTTTGAATTTTTTTTAACTTGACATTATCTAGTTTGTTAATCGAATTTGCCATTTACACATATCCCCTAGATTACAAATAGATTTTATTCAACACTTTGTATAGCTTGTACAATTATATTATATTGTTCTTGTATTTCTTCAAATAGTGCTTCTGTTCCATCTATACTTCCATTTCTTAATTTTTCTGTTAAATCTGCACTTATTTTGTATAACTTATCAAAGCCAAGATTACCACATACTCCTTTAAGAGTATGTACCGCATGAAAGGCTTTTTCTGTATCTTTGCTTTCATAAGCTAACTTTAACTGATTAAAGCTATCATCATTAAGAAACTTTAGTGCAAAATGCTTTACTAGGCTTTCACTTCCTAGTCTTTTTAATACATTGTTAAAATCTGAACCAATACTTTCATAACATTCTACTATATTCATAATATCCTCATTTCTAACGGTATATCCGTTATTTTTTAATATATATTCTGATAGTTTCCATAATCTTTTCTGCATCAAGAGGCTTCGATAAATGTTCATTCATTCCAGCTTCTTTACTTCTTTGTATATCATCTGAGAAGGCATTAGCTGTCATCGCAAATATTGGAACAGTCTTTGCGTCTTCTCGATTAAGTTCTCGTATTGCTAATGCCGCTTCACAGCCGTTCATTACAGGCATCATAATATCCATAAGTATTATATCATATTCTCCAACTTTTGACTGTGAAAATATATCAACTGCTTCTTTTCCATTCCAAGCTTTTGTAACAATCATATTTTCATTAGATAACAAAAATTCTGCTATTTCCATATTAAGCTCATTATCTTCAACAAGTAATACTTTTGTTCCTGCAAGGCTTACATTATCAATTTGTTTTTGCTTAATATCTATTTCAGATTGTTTATCTACTTTAAACGGTATCTTTATTACAAATGTTGTTCCAACGTCTTTTATACTTGTAAAATCTATACTTCCATTCATAATCGTTACAAGCTCTTTTGTAATGGCAAGTCCTAATCCTGTTCCTTTTAACTCTGTTCTTGTATCAGCATGTTCCTGCATAAATGGCTCAAATGCTCTGTTCTTAAAATCTTCGCTCATTCCAAGACCAGTATCACTACACACAATTTCTATTAATGCAATATCATTTTGATATGATAATTCACGACAAGTAACATCAACTTTACCACCTGACGTATTATACTTAATAGCATTACTCATTATATTTTGAAGCACTTGTCTTATATGAAGCGGACTTCCAATAAGTTTTGAATGTGTTAAATCTAACTTTTGCATTGTAAATTTAATTCCAAACTCTATAGCTTGTGCTTCTATAATTGTCTTTGTTTCATCAAGTATTTCATTCAAATCAAATGGTACATACTCTAATACTATATTACCTGACTCTAGCTTGTTCATATCAAGCACATCATTTACAAGGTCTAATAAAAAGCCTGAGGCTTTCCATATCTTATCAAGACATTCTGCTTGCTTTTCTGGATTGTCAATATTATGTCTAGCAATCTCAACCATGCCTCTTATACCATTAATAGGCGTTCTTATATCGTGGCTCATACGGCGAAGAAAGTCGGTTTTTGATATATTAGCTCTTTCAGCTTCTTTTGCTGTCCTTTGCAATTGCTCTTGATAGTCAATCTCTTTTTGTTTATCTTCACTTATATCTCTACTAACAAGCATAACCGTAAGAAGATTTCCCTTATCATCTGTTCTTTGAGGAATAATAAGAGAATACAGCCAATTACCTTCTGTTGTTTGATATGTATAACCAATAGCTTTTTTACCTCTTAATCGTTCTGATAATGTATGTCTATTAGTAAATGATAAATATCCTTTTCTAAACTTTTCGTCTATAATATTATCGCTTAAATCTTTTAACATCTCATCAGCACTTTTTACCCCTTGAAGATATGATTTGACATATTTACCAAGCTTAATTGCTTCCCATTCATCTTTTATAATATGTATTGAAAAACTTGAAGTATAAAGACTACTTATTGCATTTATTATTCTATATTGCTTTTGTATATGGCTCATATTTCGCTTTGCAAGATTATTTTTAATAATATTTACCATGAATATAAATATAATATATAATATAAGAGCATACGCCATTATTACTTGTCTATTTGCAAATATCTCTTTCTTTGCAAATACAGCATAGATATAATAGTTTTTATATGCCTTTTTTACTCCATAATATGTTTTGGAATTGTGAGTTAATAAAGTGAACTCATTTTCTTTCCAATTACCAACACTGTCCATTGTTATAAAACAATCGTTAATATCTATAGACATATACTTCTCATCATTAGCACTTATTATCTTTTCCCCATCAGATATAATTACAGTACCATTCATATTAAAATTATTATCTTTAAGAAGTGTATTAATTGTGAGTTCTCCATCTGTTTCTATCGAATTCGTAACATCATTATAACAAACAATTAGACCGTCATCATCAAGTCTTGAAACAACAGCATACTCATATATACTATCTTCTATCTCAATGCGGTCCATATATGACTTACTTTTATTCTTTATAATATTAGTTATATTGATATTCTCTCTTATACTACTAATAATGTTATAAGCATTGTCACCACATACATTTATTGCTTGAATATTCTTATCAAACACAACTACACCTGTGATAATCTGCTCACTTATATATGTATCAAGAGTTTCTTTGCTTAACAATTCTTCTGTCGTCATGTGTCTACTAAGTCCTTTTGCTTTTCCTAGTAATAACACTTGATTTTTAACTTGATTACCTACTATATTATTATCATATCTTATACAACTCGTTTTTATATATGATATAGTATTCTGTGCTACATTATACGCATTCTTTATATCCTTATTAGTAAGTATCATATATAGTATATATAATACTAATAATCCTATAAGCAATGGAACCCAAATTGACCTTGTCTGTTTGAATTTCTTTTTTAACTTTTCCATTACTTCCCTCTCACTACTTTATCTGGTTCTAATCCATATTTACTAACTATTTTATCTATTGTACCCTCTTCTTTCATATCCTTTAAGACATTACTTACATCATCTACTGGTTGATTAGTGCTATCTTTATCAAAAGCTACTCCAATTTGAACTTTAAGTAATGCTTCATCTAATATTCTATAATTTTCTTCGTCACTGTCCATACATATTTTTATTGCTGTTTCATGTCCTGATACTGCATCTGTATAACCTTTTCGCATTGCAACAAAGGCATACTCAAGATTTTTAAAACAATACAAATCTTTAATATCTGGGATATAATCATAAAGTTTATCTAAAAATATACTCTCTGGCTTAGTACTTGACATAACTGAAACTAGCTTCCCCTCTAAATCACTTAAGTGATAAATATCACTATCATTTCTTACAACAACTACCTGACGACTATAAAGATACGGCCCAGCCCATTGATATTTATCTTCTCTACCTGTATATGAAAAACAACTCCATACACAATCTATTGTTCCATTTTTTAGATATTCGTCTTTTAAGTCCCACGGTATTGCCTTGTATATAGGTGTAATACCTAAACGATTACATACTTCCTTTGATATCTCTATATCAATACCTGTAAGCTCACCATTCTCATTCTTATATGTATACGGTTCGTATTCACTATCAATACCTATTATAAGAATATCTTCGTTTTTATTAGTATTACCAGACTTAGTAAATTTATCAAATGCACAACCGTTAATAGGCATAACACATATTATTAAAAGTAATACTGCTAACATTCTTTTTTTCATAAATTTTCTCCCAATTTAGCACTATCAAATAAGTCCCCTAATTATAACAACAATAGCTGTTATCTTTTGTATATATGTTATTATATCATATAGTTATTATTTTTCTCAAACATTATATAGGAAATCATTCTCACTGTCTATATATATTTTATACATATATGCAAAAATCCCAACTATAACTTACTATTTTTTAAAACAAAAGTCATAGTTAGGATTTATTTATGTAAATATCGTTATAACCATCGCCTTAATACATCTTTTAATTTTGTAATATCAATTGGCTTTGCTATATGTTCATTCATTCCTGAACTCTTTGACAATACTACATCTTCTGCGAAAGCATTAGCTGTAGTTGCTATTATTGGAATTGTAGCTGTATCTTTACGGTTTAAGGCTCTTATTGCTGTTGCTGCTTCATAACCATTCATAAATGGCATTTGAATATCCATAAGTATCATATCATAATAATAAAGCTTACTATTAATAACCATATCAACTGCCATCTTGCCATTATCGGCTTCTTCTGTTTTTGCTCCTGTCATTTTTATAATTTCAACTGCTATTTCTCGATTAATCTCATTATCTTCAGCGACAAGTATTCTTTTATCTGAATAATCTAGTTTACTTATCTGCTCAACAGGGTCTTTTTCTTGCTCTATATGTTCAACTTCTACAAGCTCTTTAAAAAGCTTCGTTAGCTTTGACTTAAACAATGGCTTTGATATAAATGCGTCTATTCCAACATTTTTTGCTTCTTCTTCTATTTCTGAACAGTCATAAGCAGATAATACTATAATTGGAACGTCTCGTCCAATATTTTTTCTAATCTGCCTTGCTGTTTCAATACCGTCCATTTCTGGCATTTTCCAATCTAATATTATGGTAAAAAAGTCTTCACCAGAATTGTGTTTTTCTATAGTTACATCTATTGCCTGTTTTCCTGATGTTACCCACTTAGCATCTATGCCTATATCCTTAAGTACTTCAACAGCACTAATACAACACATCTCATTATCATCAACTACAAGTACCGGAAGATTAACAAATTCGTCTACTGATATATCATTACTATTTTGAAGTTTCAGAAATATATCAACAATAAACTTACTGCCGTTTCCTTTTTCACTTTCAACTTTTATATTGCCATTCATCATCTTAACAATATTATTAGTGATTGCCATGCCAAGTACTGTACCTTGAATTTTGGCTGTTTCTTTAGAATTTTCTCTTGTAAAGGGCTTAAATATCTCTTTTTGGAACTCTTTACTTATTCCAATACCATTATCTTCAACAATAAATTCATAACAACCTATTTTTGCCTTATTAGTTGACTTTTCTGAAATAGTAATATTAATATTTCCACCATTAGGTGTATATTTTATGGCATTGCTCATTATATTAACAAAAATCTGTTGTATACGAAGACTGTCACCTACAACAGCCTCATGTTTTATATCTGGTATTCTTACATTAAGGCTATGTCCCTTTTCTTCTATTCCTGACATTACCATAGTAAGCATATTGTCAATAAGCTCGGACAAGCTAAATTCTTCTTCCTCCTATAATTGCATTCATAGGTGTTCTTATATCATGTGACATATTAGACAGAAATTGTGTCTTTGCCGCATTAGCTTGATTAGATACTTCACATGCCTCTTTTAAAGCTTTTTTAGACTTAAGCTCAAATTCTTTTTCTGATGTTACGTACCATTAATTCTTCTAGTTACTTCAGCATTAATTCTAAACCATTGATATGTCCCATCTTTAAGCTTAAGTATGTATTCAAAATCATAATTATTTCTATTACGATTGTTAGGTATACTATTAAATATAGGTAATACAAAATTCTTATCTTCTGGATATATACTGTCTTTCCACACTTGTATTGTATTAGGCAAATCATTTGTATCTGTATAGCCTAACATTTGCCTTATTTTATTACTCCACATAACATTAGATATATTACCATCTTCGTCATAATCAATAGACCAAAACCCTGATTGTATTATATCATTAACAAGTGTAAGTTGTTGTCCTTCTTTGTTCATTCTTACAGATATAACCCACATAACACGACCACGTTCATCTTTAGTTTCTGTCTTAAATGAACGAACATTTATAGGAGAACCATCTTTCGCAATCATTTTAAATTCATTCATTCCACTAGACTTTCTAAAACGATTAACCTCAAACAAATCTAAATTTTCACTATATATAACGCTTAACAGCGAACTATCTGTTTTACTAATAAATTCCTCGTGACTATAACCTAAGTTTTGTAAAAATATATCACTTGCAAATACAATTGAAAGCCTGTCGTCATAATAACCTGCAACAGCTCCTACTGCTTCATTTTCAAATAAAGCATAACGTATTGCGTCACAATTATCACTACTTACATTAACTGTATTATCAAGTACAAAAAGCCCTTCTTCATAAACTGTAACTTTATTTTTTCTACTACTACGCATACAAACATACCATTCCTTAAATAATATACATTATTTTAGCAAACAATTCCCCATTATTAGCTTATTATGTATAGTATATTAAAACATATTATTATTATTTGTGCAACTTATAGTGAAAAATATAAAGTTATAATATCAAAAAACAGTGCTGTCGCAATAAGAAAATTTTAATTTTCGTTAATGCGACAGCACCATTTTATAGCTATAAGGTCATGTAGCCTGACATTATACAGACTCCATCTGCGCCACTATCAATACAAGCCTGCATATTATTCTTATTAATCCCACCAATTGCGTATGCAGGAATGTCTACGGCATTACATACATTACTTAGAAATACTAGCCCTCTAGGCTCTAAGCCTTTTTTACAATCTGTTGCAAATATATGACCTGCTGTTATATATGAAGCACCGTTATTATTAGCATAAATGGCATCTTCTACGGAATGTGTTGACGTTCCTAATATATATTTTTTTGTATCTATATTATTAGAAGCCACTCTAGTTTTAAAATCCTGAAATGGTAAATGTATCCTTTTTACTCCTAATTCATCAGCTACATTAATGAATTTATTAATAATAAGGTCTACGCCTGCATTTTCACAGACTTTCATTACTTCTAATGATAATTTTTTATAAGTATCTTCATCAAGGTCTTTTTCACGAAGCATAAGAGCTGATATATCTGTATTAACAACCTTTTTAATTTGCTCTAAATAGTCCCCCTTTACAAGATGTCTATTTGTTACACATATTTTATACATAAACGTAATCATTTAACACAGGCTGAAGACCTTCTTGTTCCATATCAGAGTACATCTGGTCAAAACTTCTTGCATCTGATATTTCAAATTGCTCATCACCTGCTTCTTCCTCCTGCTTTCCAGTATATTTACTTTCATGGTCGCCTATACCTGTTGATACACCTGCTGATACTTTAGTTGCTGCTATCTTTGCAATACCATCTCTAAAAGACTTATTTTCTCTTGATGATACAGTAATTCCAACGTATGGTAAAAATATTCTATATGCACAAAGCACTTGACATAATTGCTTTTCACCTACTTCCAATGGATTAATCTTATCATTGTTAATTATTGGACGAAGTCTTGGACAAGAAAGAGAATATTCCACATATGGATACTTTCTTTGAAGATAATATACATGAAGTGCAGTTGCTAGTGCATCTTTTCTAAAGTCTGACAAACCTAAAAGTGCTGAAAAACCTACGCCTCTCATACCACCTATAATAGCTCTTTCTTGAGCTTCAAATCTATAAGGAAACACTCTTTTATGTCCCATAAGATGAAGTGTTTCATATTTTTTTGCATTATATGTTTCTTGAAATACTGTTATATAATCAGCTCCACATTGATGTAAATATCTATATTCATCACTATTTAAAGGATATATCTCAAGTCCTATATTTCTAAAATACTTCTTAGCAAGCTTACATGCCTCTCCTATATATTTAACATCACTTGCCACTCTACTTTCTCCTGTAAGCATAAGTATCTCTTCTATTCCCGAGTTTGCAATGATTTTCATTTCATGTTCAATTTCGTCATAAGAAAGCTTTTTCCTTTTTATGTCATTATAACAGTTAAAACCACAATATACACAATAATTTTCACAATAATTTGCTATGTATAAAGGTGTAAATATGTATACTGTATTTCCAAAGTGCTTGCTCGTTTCTATTTTAGCTTTAATTGCCATATCTTCAAGAAATGGAAGTGCTGCGGGTGACAACAGTGCTTTAAATTCTTCAATACCACAAGTTTCACTATCAAGCGCTCTTTTTACATCAACAGCAGTATATTTGTTATAGTCATAATCATTCATTGCAGCTATAACTTTATCCATAATGTCTGATGATATCTTTTCCATTCCATCCATATATTCAAATGGGTCTGTTCTTACTGATGGGTCATTTTCTAATCTATGTTTTTTTTCAAGAGCTTCTTTACTTAACTTATCTGAGTCTACATAGAAAGAATTTTCTCTTTTAACTTCACTACTCATATTTTTAATGCTCCAGTCATATTATTGTTTAATCTCTTAAAAATCCTGTTAATGGGTCTGAGGCACTTGCTCCTCTTTCTAATACTCGTCCAAGCCCTGAAAGATAAGCTTGTCTTCCTGCATTTATAGCATTTTTAAACGCCTCTGCCATCATAGTAACATCTCCTGCTGTTGCTATTGCTGTATTTGCCATAATAGCTGCAGCTCCCATTTCCATTGCTTCACAAGCTTGTGATGGTCTTCCTATACCTGCATCTACAATAACAGGAAGGTCTATTTCATCTATAATAATTTTAATAAATTCTTTTGTTGTAAGACCTTTATTAGAACCAATTGGCGCACCAAGTGGCATTACGGCACTTGCACCTGCTTCTACAAGCTCCCTAGCTGTATAAAGGTCAGGATACATATACGGAAGTACTACAAAGCCCTCATTAGCAAGCATTTCTGTAGCTTTTACAGTTTCATTATTATCTGGAAGAAGATATTTTGAATCTTTCATAATCTCGACTTTTACAAAATTACCACAACCTAACTCTCTTGCCATTCTTGCAATTCTCACAGCCTCTTTCGCATCTCTTGCACCAGAAGTATTAGGAAGTAATGTTACATTATCAGGAATATAATCTAATATATTTTCACTTGTCTTAGTATTAGTTCTTCTTACAGCAAGAGTTATAATCTGTGCTTGTGCGTTTTCAATAGCGGCTTTTATAAGTTCCATTGAATACTTACCTGAACCTAATATAAATCTTGATGAAAATTCCTTTCCACCTAACATAAATGTATCTTTTTTATTATTCATAATTACTATACATGGCTATTGCAATACAAATTATATAGCAATAGCTTCTCCTTTCGTGTATTTGGGGTATTTATTTTATATTTTAAAAGTATTTGCGTTTTTAACATGAACCGCCGCCCACAAAACTTACTACTTCTATAATATCATTTGACATAATATATATATTGTCATAGTCTTCTTTTGATACCATCTTTTCGTTTCTTTCAACAGCAATTATGTTTAAGTTATATCCATTTTCAATAAGATATTGCTTAAGTGTCAACCCTTCTGCTATTACATCTTTTCCATTAATTTTTGCCATATAAAAACCTCTCTTTTTAAATTTAGTGCTTAAAATATTGCATAAAAAAAGTCGCACAAAGGGAAGCTACACCCGTGGTGGTGTACCCCTTTGTGCGACTTTTACATCTAACACTCTGTTACTTATAGTAACACTTATATATTATATTGTCAAATATTTTAATAATATCAAATAGCTTACTTTATATTATTAAACATTTAATAGTTTATCCATTTCACTAAGAAGCAACTCTTTTGAAGTTATTGTAACCGACTTAATTCCTAAGCTTTCAGCCGCTTGTGTATTTATCTGTCTATCATCAAAAAATATACATTCATCAGTATTTAATGAATACTTTTCAATAAGATAGTTATATATTGCTAAATCTGGCTTAATCTTATGTATCTGATATGATACTACCATTCCATCAATATTATTTAAAAAGTCAGCTCCTTTTGTATGCTTTTCAAATAAATCTTTTGAATAATTAGATAACAGATATATCTTATAACCTTTTTCCTTTAATAAATGAAGCTTTACCCACACATCTTGTCGTGGAACGTGCATATATTCTCCATGTTCTATAAACCATCTAATTGCCTTAGCATCATTAGGATATTTTTCTTCGTATTTTCTTATTATACTTTCTGTTGGTTCATTTTGAATATCAAGCTGTTGCCATAGTTCTTCAGAAAATATCAATGTTCCAAGTCTTATTGCTTCACCTTCACTACAGCCATAATCCATAAGCATATCTTTCCATCTGTACTCAAGTAAAACTTCGCCTACATCGAAAATAATATTTTTTATCATACTATTATTCCTTTATTACTGTATATTTTCAAGTTGATTAGTTTTTATATCTACATTATCAGATTTATTATCAGAATTATCTTTTTGTGTTGACTTCTTTACAGCATAACCATTAACAACTGTGTATGTATCATTTTCCCATGTATATTCACCGTTGTAATCAAAGTCTAACTTTCCATCTGTAAACTTCCAATATCCATATTCATTTTGGGCTATTCCATTATACTCAAGGTCCACTAAACCATTATTTACTATAACCCAACCATATTCATCATCATATATCATTTCATTAAGGTCAAAGTCTATTGTACCATTAGTAAATTTCCAATATCCATATTCATTTTTAGCTATTCCATTATACTCAAGGTCCACTAAACCATTATTTACTATAACCCAACCATATTCATCATCATATATCATTTCATTAAGGTCAAAGTCTATTGTACCATTAGTAAACTTCCAATATCCATATTCATTTTTAGCTATTCCATTATACTCAAGGTCTACAAAACCATTAGTTACTTTAACCCAACCATATTCATCATCATATATCATTTCATTAAGGTCAAAGTCTATTGTACCATTAGTAAACTTCCAATATCCATATTCATTTTTAGCTATTCCATTATAATTAAAGTCTAAGAGTCCATTAGTAAACTTCCACCAACCGTATTCATTTTCTGCCATTCCATCATATGAAAGGTCTAATATTCCATCTGTAAATTTCCACCAGCCATATTCATTTTCTGCCATTCCATTATATGAAAAGTCTACTGTTCCATTGTTAAACTTCCACCAGCCATATTCATTTTCTGCCATTCCATTATATGAAAAGTCTACTGTTCCATTGTTAAACTTCCACCAGCCATATTCATTTTCTGTCATTCCATTATATGAAAAATCTACTGTTCCATTGTTAAACTTCCACCAACCATACTCATTGTAATCAAGACCGTTGTATGAAAAATCAACTGTTCCATTAGTTATTTTCCACCAGCCATATTCATTTTCTGCCATTCCATTAAAATCTGTATTAACTAAACCATCTGAATACATATACCAGTTGCCATCACTAGAAAGCTTAAGACCATTCTTCTTAGATAGATTGTAATATTGAGCTATTCCATTTGCGTCTGCTATTCCCATTTTATTAAGTACTTCATTATTACTTAATAAAAGTGCATCATGCTGATTAGATATATATGCGTGTTCTACAATAATTCCAACAAAACAATTTTTCTTAGAGCCTCTTATTACAGCATAATAATCTGCTCTTGAACCATCTGGATACCAGTTATTCTCATCGTCTAAATCGACACTATCACTATCTCTTGTAAACACTCCTCTATCTATAATACCAAGCTGTGTAAGATTATTAGAAATTAATTGAGCTAGATTATAACCTTGAGCATTAAATTGTGGCACATAATGGTCATTTGGATAGTATACTTCATGACCTGATGTATCTGAACCTGCATTGTTATGTAAACTTACATAAAGAGAAGCACCTAAAGACTTTGCATAATCTGGTCTTGCATAAAGACATTCCCTTGAGCTGCTTCCTGGATATGGGCAAGCTAATGTATTATGTGTAAGATACACTTTTATACCATCATACTGTTCTAATTGTGCCTTACAAGCTAAAGCAATCTTCATATTAAGTTCTTCTTCTTTAAGACCATATCCCCTTGAACCAACGTGTGCTGCGTCATGTCCTGGGTCAAGAACTATAACAAAATCTTCTTTTACTTGTGTGTCTTGTGCTTTTGCATCAATAGCTTTTCCACCTAAAATACTAGCAATTATTGCCATTGTAGTCATAGGTACTAAAAATAGACTCTTTTTTTTCATATTTTTCTCCTCGGTCAATAAAATTTTTAATAAGTTAAATGTTGATTAATATATTTTTTAGCTTATTAATAATATTTTAATTTTATCATTATATTAAAAAAATAACAACTATATCTTTTTTGTAATTTAACTCATGTTGTGCAAATTTTTCAAGTTATTGTGCAGGTACAGGCTTTAACTCATTATTCTGTTGAATAAATTCTATTCTTATATTACATAGAAAATATTTTGCCTATCCTAATAAAATTAAATAAATATATTTGCAACTTTTTTATAGATAACATCTGCTAATATACTATGTCCATCACTATCAAGATGTTCTTCATCTTTATTACTTGCCTTTACATAATCTGAAGCTGACAAAAATTCTGTATTATATTTTAAAGAAATATCTTTATATACTTCCTTAAGGTGCTTACTTATATTTACTGAATTTTTACTAAATTCTGGGTCAAATCCACTTTTCCACACATTTTCACCTAAATGAATAGGTGAAATGAGAAGTATTTTTGTTTCATCGTCAAAATGTCTTACTTGCTTAATTAGCTTTATCACTCCTTCAGCAATCTTTTCGGGTGTAGTGTTATACTCTGATTTACAATCATTAGTTCCAAGCATTATTATTACAAGGTCTAGTGGCATATGACTTTCTAATAGTACAGGAAGAAGCTCACTACCATTTCTATATGGTCTATCCTTATCGTCAAACATTGTAGTTCTTCCACACAATCCTTCTTCTACAACATTGTATTCACTTCCTAATTTATTTGAAAGCAGACCTGTCCATCTTACATTAAAAGGATATCTGTTACATGTTGCAGGTACAAGTCCATAAGTATTAGAGTCTCCAAAGCAAAGTATTTCTTTCATAATGCCACCATTTAGTCCTTTCTGTTAATTCATACTATTCCGATATGAATAAGATTATAAATGGTAATGTTGTATTTGTCAAGACTACATATATTAAAAAACTCCTATAAAATATAGAATTAACAATAATTAGTTATCTATATTTTATAGGAGTTTTTTTAATAATTATGGTCTAAATGTCTTTAATGCGTCTATTGTTCTTTGAATAAGTTCATCAAGACTCCAGTCTAGCATATCTGCACCACGTTGTATAACTTCTCTTGAACAGCCTGCGGCAAAGCCTTTACTTTTATATTTTTTCTTAACTGACTTAACTTCTAAGTCTTGAACACTTTTTGATGGTCGCATAATAACAACTGCACCTATAAGGCCTGTAAGTTCATCAACAGCATATAAAACCTTTTCCATCTGATGTTCTGGCTTAATATCTACTGTTATTTCATAACCATGACTTGCTGTTGCGTGAATAATTCTTTCATCTACACCACGCTCTCTCATAATCTCTTGTTCTTTGATACAGTGTTGCTCTGGATACATCTCAAAATCAAGGTCGTGCAAAATTCCTACAACTTCCCAAAAGTCTGCTTCATCTGCATAGCCTAATTCATTAGCAAAGTATCGCATAGTCTTTCCAACAATCTCTGCATGTTCAAGATGAAATTCATCCTTGTTAAATTCTGTTAGTAAATCCCAAGCTTCTTGTCTTGTCATAACGTGCCTCCGTTTATTATTTATTATCAACCTGTTCTTTTACAAGCTGAACTACAACACCAGATAACAGGAATACTGCTATAAGGTTAGGTATTGCCATAAGTCCATTAAATGTTTCTGCTATACTCCACATAAGACCTAAATTCATTGTTGCACCAACTATTGCTACAAGCGCATATACAATCATAAATGGCTTATTAACTTTTGAGCCAAATAAAAATTCAATACATCTTGTTCCATAAAGTCCCCAGCCTATAATTGTTGAGAAAGCAAAACAACACATTGCAACAGCAGTAAATACTGATACCCAATTGCCATAAGTGGCTGTAAAACCACTTATTGTAAGCTCTGCTCCTGCCGCTGTTCCGTATTCTATATTGACACCACTACAAAGAATTACAAGAGCTGTAAGTGTACATATTACAATAGTATCAACGAATACTTCAAATATTCCAAAGAAGCCTTGCTTTACTGGCTTACTTGTATCAGCACAGGCATGAGCAATTGAACCTGTACCAAGTCCTGCTTCATTAGAAAATATACCTCTTGAAACTCCTTTTTTAAGACTCATAAAGAAGCTTCCAACTGCCCCACCTGTAACAGAAGCTGGAGAAAATGCACCCTTAAATATTGATGCAAATACTTGTGGAACATTTTTATAATTAATAATTACAATACCAATTGCAAGAATTATGTATAAAACTGCCATAAATGGCACAAGCTTTTCTGTAACACTTCCTATTCTTTTAACACCACCAATAAGAATAAGTGCTATTAAGATGGCAAGAATAATACCTATTATAATATTAACTGTGGACTCATTTTCTTTTGATATTATATTGTAGTTATAAAGTGCTGAGTCTATAGCTGTTGTAATCGTATTAACCTGTGTTGCATTACCTGTTCCAAATACAGTAAGCACACCAAATGATGAAAAAAGATAGGCAAGCCAATGCCAATTCTTTTTAAGACCATTTTTTATGTAATACATAGGGCCACCTACATAATCACCATCTTTGTTCTTTTCACGAAAATGTAATGCAAGTGTTACTTCTGAAAACTTAGTACACATTCCAAGCATGGCTGATACCCACATCCAAAATACTGCACCAGGCCCACCAATTGCAATAGCACCAGCAACACCTGCTATATTACCAGTTCCAACCGTTGCTGCAAGCGCCGTACACACAGCTTGAAAAGGTGTCATAGCGCCATCAGAGGCTTCCTTTTTCTTTAACATTCTTCCAATAGTAACCTTCATTGCATAAGGGAACTTACGGATTTGTAAAAATCGTGTTCTAATACTAAGTATCAGCCCAACTCCAATAATACAAATCATCGCAGGAACGCCCCATATAAAATTGTTAATTGCGCTATTAACAGCCTCAATCGTAGCAAGCATATTATAAATCCTCCAAGTATTCACCTATATTAAAATATATCTGACTTTTTTACATTCATGCCGCCAATCCACAACTAAATAGAGAAGGATTTCCACACATTTTGTAAAAATATGGCATTAATTATAGCATAATTTTAAATATTGTAAAATATTTTCTTTAACACACTACTAATAAAAAGCACTCTATATTCTTATAAAATAGTATCAATATCAAATATAAACAAACAATCTACTATATTTATATGTAATTAACAAATATACTTGTCCCTAAAAGCATACAAATATAGAAGATTGTTTTTTAACTGTTTTATAACAATATAGCAAGTATTAATAATTTATTTTAAGAATTATTTTTAACATATTCTTCATATAAAGGTGACATACTTCTTAATCTTTCACAAACCCTCTTTATCTCATCTACAACAAAGTCAACTTCTTCTTTTGTTGTATCTTCTGATATTGAAAGTCTTATACAAGTATGAGCTTGTTCTTGTGTAAGGCCTATTGCTGTTAGAACGTGTGATGGGTCAAGTGAACCAGATGTACAAGCAGAACCACTTGATGCACATATTCCTTTTTGGTCAAGCATTATAAGAATTGACTCTCCTTCTACAAACTCTATACAAATGTTAATATTATTAGGAAGTCGTTTTTGTCTGTCACCATTAAGCTTTACATGGTTAATTTCATTTTCAACTCTTTGGATAAAATAATCTCTTAATTTAATTGTATATAATATATTTTGTTCCATGTTTTCGTGCGCAAGCTTTGCTGCACAAGCCATTCCTACAATTCCTGCTACATTAAGAGTTCCTGCTCGTCTTGCTCTTTCCTGTGCACCGCCATGTATAAATGCACCTATCTTTATACTATTTCTTATATACAAAAAGCCAACACCCTTAGGTCCATGAAACTTATGACCACTCACACTCATCATGTCTATATTACATTCATTTACATTAATAGGAATATGTGAAAAAGCTTGAACTGCGTCAGTGTGAAATAGTATGTCATGCTCTTTTGCTACTTTGCCGATTTCTTTTACAGGCTCAATAGTTCCTATTTCATTGTTGGCATACATTATGCTTATAAGTATTGTTGTTGGTCTTATTGCTTCTTCTAATTGTGAAAGACTTATAAATCCATTTTCATCGACATCAAGGTAAGTTACTTCAAACCCATTTTTTTCAAGAAACTCACAAGTATGAAGTACTGCATGATGTTCTATTTTTGAAGTTATAATGTGGTTTCCTTTGTCCTTTAAGGCTAATGCTGTAGCCTTAATCGCCCAATTATCTGACTCACTTCCACCACATGTAAAGTATATCTCATTAGACCTTGCACCAATTAATTGAGCTATAGTATCTCTTGAATTATCTACTGCCGCCTTAGCTTCCTGTGCAAAACTATATACTGCCGATGGATTTGCATAGTTATTAATTAAAAATGGCTTCATTTTTTCAAAAACTTCTGGTTTAAGTGCAGTTGTTGCTGCATTATCCATATAAATTATCTTATTCATCTTATACTTCCTTATAATTGTGAATTTATTATTTATTATGTCAATATAATTAGTCTAATTATGACAATAGTGATTAAGCTTGTGCAATCATAGACTTTGGCTTGATATTTGTATAAATCAAAACCTTACTTGATATTGTTAAATTATATAATTCATAGTCTTTTGCTGTTGCCATTCTACAAGGTCAGCAAGTGTTATATTATCAACCACACCATTAATTGCTTCATTTATCTTTTTCCATACTATATATGTTACACACACATCTTCTCTGCTACATTCTTCTGCGTCATCACCAACACAACCGACTGGTGCAAGTGTTCCTTCTGTTAATTTGAGTATCATTCCAACAGTGTATTCTTCTGGCTTTTTCTTTAACAGATAACCACCTTGCGCCCCTCTAATACTTTTGACAAAACCAGCCTTGTTAAGAACAGAAATAATCTGCTCAAGATACTTGTCTGATATTCCTTGTCTTTTTGCAATATCCTTAAGACTTACCGCCTCTCCTGTGTTGTGTATTGCAAGATCTAGCATTAGTCTTAATGCGTATCTTCCCTTTGTTGATATTTTCATAGTAAACCTCCCTTTCTCATATCCTGCATATATTAATACAACATTATCTATTATACGTTGATATTCCTTTATTCATACTATTTTAATAGGATATGTATATTATATAAATGATACCTAAAAAGGTCAAGTACTTTTATTTATACTTACTTTAATTCGTTATCTGCATAAAAAAACAGAATTTTGAATTAATGTAATATAATCTATATATTCACATATATTCAAAATTCTGTTGATTTTAAAGTTTATTTATCTAGAAATAAAATATCATTCTTACCTTTACATTTTACTTGATATAAAAGACCATCTGCTTTTGATATTATAGTATCATTAAGATTGCCATTGTCAATATGCGCTACTCCTCCACTTACAGAAAGACTTTTATTTCCAATAGTTATATGTGTAACCTTTTCTTTTATGATACTTATATAATTTCTTACATAATCAGCATTAACGCCTTCTAGCAAAACAACAAATTCATCTCCGCCATAACGACACACCTTACATTTATCATCAACACCTAACGCATTAGCAAATTCTTTTAAAACTCTATCGCCCTCTAAGTGTCCATAATTGTCATTAATACCTTTAAAGTCATCTACATCAATAATCATAAAATAAGTGTTCTCGATTTCTTTTTTATTTTCGAGATACTTAAAAAGACTATTTCTGTTATATGCTTTTGTAAGGTCATCGTGACCTGCATACCATTCAAGTTGACTGTTGATTTTCTCAAGTGAACGAGCATACTCACTAGCTTCTTTTTGTCTTCTATTACGTTCATTAGTAAAAAGCATAGAAATTATAACAACACCCACTATATTAATTGACATCTGTACAAAAGCGTCAATCTCATTAGCACTTTCTGATGGTATATATGCTTGTGTTTGCATATCCTTAAAAACAAAAAGCTTTAAACAAACAAGGATTAAAGGTACTAATATTGTAGCTGAAATTAAAAAATACTTCGACTTTCCTTCAATAAAAAAGCATATTGCAACATTAATTCCTGCCATATAAATAATAAATGTGTTATCAATTGTTCCATATTCAAAAAATGATATTGGAAGTATAATCAAAATTGTTGATAAGAACACTAAAAACATACATTTTTTGACATCTTTACCATGTTTTATACAACCATATATTATTATAAGTACAACTGATAAAATAACCCATTTTATATTAATTTTTAAAGGATAGCCATTAAGAATATTAACTACAATATTAATTAGTGAAATTACTAAATATACATAAATAGAATATATATATACCTTACTTCCCTTTTCCATTTATATCTACTCCTGATTGCAAATATATCTTGCAACGTGTACACCACTTGCTGACGCATGTGAAAGTGAATGTGTAACTCCGCTACAATCTCCTATTACAAAAAGTCCTTTGTGTTTAGTTTCAAGATTACTATCAATTGAAACTTCCATATTATAGAACTTAACTTCAACACCATATAATAATGTATCATCATTAGCTGTTCCAGGTGCTATTTTATCAAGAGCATATATCATTTCAACTATTCCGTCAAGTATTCTCTTTGGCATAACAAGGCTTAAATCACCAGGTGTACACTTTAATGTAGGTGTTACAAAGCTTTCTTCAATACGAGATTTATTACTTCTTCTTCCTCGTATTAAATCACCAAATCTTTGAACAATTACACCGCCACCAAGCATATTAGAAAGTCGTGCAATACTTTCACCATAACCGTTACTATCTTTGAATGGCTCTGAAAAATGCTTTGATACAAGAAGTGCAAAGTTAGTATTTTGTGTATGTTTTGCTGGGTCTTCATAGCTGTGACCATTAACTGTTACGATACCGTTAGTATTTTCATTAACGACAACACCCTTTGGATTCATACAGAATGTTCTTACAAGGTCTTCAAAGCCCTTAGTTCTGTATACAATCTTGCTTTCATAAAGCTCATCAGTAAGATGTGAAAATACTTCGGCTGGAAGCTCTACTCTTACACCGATATCAACTCGATTAGACTTTGTTTCAAGATTTAAGTCGTGGCTTACTTCTTCCATCCACTTACTTCCGCTTCTTCCTGCTGAAATTATACATTTATCGGCAGTATATTTTTCACCATTGCTAATAATCTCATACTTGCCATCTTCTGTAATATTAACTTTATCTACATGAGAATTAAAATGGAATTCTACCTTGTCTTTTAATTCGTTGAATAAGTTTTCAAGTACTACATAGTTAATATCTGTTCCAAGATGTCTTACAGAAGCATCGAGTAAGTGAAGACCATTCTGAACACAAAGCTTTTTAATGCTTGTATTAGCTGTTGAATAAAGAGCTGTACCCTCTCCACCATACTTAAGATTGATACCATCAACATACTGCATAAGCTCAATAGCTTTTTCTTTTCCAATATATTCGTATAATGTACCACCAAACTGATTTGTTATATTATACTTACCATCAGAGAATGCACCAGCTCCACCGAAACCGTTCATTATGCCACAAGTTTTACAGTGTATACAGCTCTTAATCTTATCACCATCAATAGGACATTTTCTCTTTTCAAGTGGATTACCAGCTTCAAATACAGCTATCTTTAAGTCGCTATTAAGCTTAGTTAATTCATAAGCTGAAAATATTCCACCTGGACCTGCGCCAATTATAATTACATCATAATTCATATATTTTATACCTCAATTTTTATTTTTTAAACTTTGTTCTATATTTATCAAGAAATATTCTATATCCATCACTTCCAAGTACAAGCTTTTTCTGAATTTTGTCATCGTATATTAAAATATACAACAAACACCTAAAGCCTTCTTGTCTACCAGACTCATCATGTATATAATCCATAGGATTAACTGACTCATTAAACACAAATAACTCTGAATTATACTGTGTATCATTAAGTTGAATAAATACTTTATTATTTCCTGAAAATCTAGCCTTTGCATCTATAACATAGACATTACCATTTGCTTTTGAAAGAGCCTTTCTTTGAATAATCTTTCGTACAACTTCATTAATAAGCAATAAATATAGACTTAAAACAATACAGATTATTGATGGTACAGGGTTGTAAGATGTGTCTGTCTTAAAAGTGTATTCAAACCCAGCCATTCCTAAAGAAATACCTAAAGTTATAAAAAGTATAACTCTTATTGTACCAGTATACCAAACTGCGGTCTTTGAATTAAGAAAATACCCTAAAAAAGCCTTTTCTTCTTCTCCACCTGCAATTCTCCAGCCATCTTCTGACATTTGCTTTTCTGTATTACTATCTATATTGCGTATATTAATATTTTGGAAAATCTTATTCATATATCAACCTCAAAAATGTGCTTTTTTACTCCAAATATGTCTACATTCTACATTTTATAGATATATTTTTTATATTACTGCATAACTTTTTTAATTCTATCCTTCATTTGGTCTTCTCCCATAACATGAACAATTGACCATAAATCAGGTGTATTAGCCTTACCTGTTACTGCTATACGAACTATTTCTGCAATATCAGAAACATTGCCCTTAAACGCTTCTGGATTAGCTTTATAAGCCTTCATATCTGAAGCAAAACCATGCTTATCAGCAATAACCTTAAGCTTGTTAAACCACTCTGAATTGTCATCTTCATGGTTGTACATATCAAGATATTCATTCAATACTGTATTAACAGTTTCTTTATCAAGCTTAAATTCGTCTTTTTCTTCTGAACCCATTTCGAAGAAATATCCTATCATTTCAAATATCTGCTTTGCATACATAAAGTCTTTTCTTCTTCTCTTCATTCCAACACCCATATAGAGTCTTAAAATTCCAAGCATCTTTTCCTTATCTGCAAACCAAATCTTTGCTTTTTCAGGTTCATTTTCAACTGCCCAATCATATAAGAAGTCATATACTTCTTCTTCTGAAAGCTTTGATAATTCATTCTTACAAATGTTATGAAGCTTGTCCTTGTCAAATAAAGCACCTGATTGACTCATCTTTTCAACTGAAAATGGAAATTCATTAATATCTTTATCTGGGAACTTCTCATGCCATTCTTCAAAGTTAGAATTAAGAAGCGTAAGAAGATATACCTTCATGCAATATGGGTGGTATCCGTCTTTTCTATAGTAATCAAGTGAAAGCTCTGGGTCTTTTCTCTTAGAAAGCTTTCTCTTTCCACCTGTTTCTTCATCAAACTTCATAAGATGTGCTGTATGTGCATACTTAGGCATCTTAAAGCCTAATAAATGGAAAAGCTCATAGTGAATTGGAGCTGAAGCAAGCCATTCTCCACCTCTTATTACAACAGTAGTTCTCATAAGATGGTCATCAATTGCGTGTGCAAAATGATATGTTGGAATACCATCTTTCTTTAAGAGAACTATATCGTGAATATTTTCTGGAAGCTTAATCTCTCCCTTGATTTCGTCTTTAAATACTATCTCTTTTTCTGGGTCGCCTTGTGAACGAAGTCTTAATACATAAGGCTTTCCAGCTTTTATATTTTCTTCAATCTGTTCATAAGAAAGATTACGACATACGGCATATTCACCATAATATCCTGTAAGTACTTTATCTTCTTCTTGCTTTTGTCTTACTTCATTAAGTTCTTCTTCTGTACAAAAACAAGGATATGCAAGTCCTCTTTCTACAAGACTTTTAGCATAAGCATGGTATATTTCTACTCTTTGTCTTTGGAAATATGGACCATACATATTCTGTGGTGCATCATCAGAAAAACCTGCGCCCTCATCAAATTCTATATCAAAATATCTAAGAACATTGATTATAGTTTCAACAGCACCATCAACTTTACGTTTCTCATCTGTATCTTCTATTCTAAGGAAAAATACACCACCATTTTTATGTGCAATTCTTTCATCAGCTAACGCACTGTAAAGGTTTCCAAGATGAATAAAGCCTGTTGGACTAGGTGCCATTCTTGTTACTTCTGCTTTATTTGGCAACTTTCTATATGGAAACTTCTCCTCGTAATACTCTGGTGTCTTTGTCACCTCTGGAAATAAAAGCTGTGCTAATTTTGTGTTATCCATTGTACTCTCCATTCCCGCTATATGCGTTTTACATTTTAATCATGCTTATATATGTTATTGCATTTTGACGAAAATTACAACCATTTTTATTAAGCTTCTATATTATTTTCTCTTATTTGCGCCACAAGCTGTCTTCTATAAGCTCTACAACCATTTTCATTCCAGTAACGTTTCTGTTCTAGCTTAATTACTTCAAAGGTTGTTTCAAGAATATCTGACTTATAACTTGTATAAGGAGATTTCCCTGCATAGAAAACTGTAATAGAATCTTCATATCTTTCCATATCAAGCCCATATTGCATTGCAAATTCACAACAAAGTGACCTGTCTTCAATAATACATATATGCGCATAATAACCTACAAGATATGCAAAGTAATCTATATCAAACTTATCAACCCAAGACTTATCATCTGCCATAAATACAATTACGGGAAATCTTCTTGAACTATTCTTTATTAGAACCTGCATATTATTATAATTGTCATAACTAATATGCCTTACTGCTTCTTTTAATCTTATAACATCAATAATACCTATATTATCTGCTATTTCACCATAGAAGTTAGGTCTTGAAAACAGTACGTTTTCACTATCTCTATATCTTTCTTCTGGTTCTGCATACTCATTGCTTACAATAAACTTAAGTCCTTTATCATCTAGCTTAATTACGGCATTTGATATCCATATACGACTTGCTACTTTTGCATCAACGTGAGAAGTTGTCTGTCTAAAATAACATTTTTCCTCATCATAATGAAGTTCCACCATATATCCTGGTTGCCCCGCAAAAAAAGGCATAACATCTTCCTGCATAGCTGGAAATACTTCTGCAAATCTTGACTTAACCCATGAGTATATGTATGATACTGCCTTTTTAAAAGCTCCCTGTACTCCTAGATTAGCTGTATCTATATAAGTTTGTGCTTGAAATACCTTAAACTTTCCAAGTAACTTAAATGGTTCAAACTTTCTTCGTCTTATAATATTATCACTTTCAATATTATTAGCCTTATCTATGATATTAAAGGCTTCTTTGAGTCTTTCATCATTAGGACCTATCTGATTGACTATTCTTATCATATTAGTTACTGTTAGGTCTATTCCTTTATCTGATGTATTGTTCCAAAGCTGTCGTATTGCTTTATGACGTTCAAATTTAAAAAATATCTTTGCCAAATTAATATCTGAGTCAAGAACCTTCTTAATCTCAGGGTGAATTGGTTCATTGTCAAACTTAAGACGATAATGACACCTTACCATATCACTCCACTTCTTATCTTTATAATGCTGATGTCCTAAGTCTTCTAACAGCTTAACTATAGAGTCATCACATAATTCAAGTGTTGCAAGTATACTATTCATCTTTCGTGCAAGAGCCTCATTGCCAATTCCAAAAGCTGAACCTTTATACCTTAAATCGTGTTCTATCTCATGCCAACCCTCAAAAGAATTAGTCCTTACCTGAACTTCAAATGTATCATCAACATAATCTGAAAGCATAGGATTAATTATTGCCTTACTAAGATACGATGGTAGCTTAAAAATACCATTAATCTTCATTGCCTTAAATTCGTATTCATTATTCTCTGTTGTAACCCACTCCCCAGGTTCAGCAAATAATGTATCAAGCAAATTCCTACATATATCAACATCGTCTGTAAAATAAAGCATTATCCTTATACCAATAAGGTCCTGCATTTTTTTATCTTCATTTTCAGTTCCAACTCTTCTGTAATCTTTATAAATAAGTTTATCTACCATTGAGTCAACAGCCTTAACCCTATAAGCAATTCTATAATAAAACCCTGCTTTTTTGAGTTTCTCTTCTATGATACTTAATAAATCCACCTTTACAATATCAGGTACTACTATCTTTTCCACATTTTCTTTGCAAAAAAGCTCATTAATTCTGCCATCACTCATAAATCATTCTCCCATGTCCATAATATCTTATAAACAGTATTAAAACCGCCTTTAAGTTAGACATTTCTTCTTAATTGTAACATATTTTATAGGAAATAGACAGCAAAAACCATTATGTTTAGATAAGTTTTATTATTCTACTACTGCCGCTGTTTCTTTCAAATTCTCCAATGCCTCAGATGTTATATCAATCATTCCAGAGAAATTCTGCACACTTTGTTGCAATTTATTCATATCATTTCTACCATCCTCTGTACTTGCTGATATCTCCTCTGATATTCCAGAAAGTGTAGAGATACCTTCAACAATAACTTCATTAGCATTTAATACAGCTTGCACCTCTCCACTTACAGTAGTCATATTATCAACAAGTGAATTAATATCTTCTCCTACAATAATAAAGCTCTCATGAACTGTCTTTACTTTATCTCTTTGTACATTAATACTATTAACTGCTGTTTGTAATTCAGACTGTGTAAGCTTTGTTATAGAAGTAAGTTCTGTCATAATCTGTGTAATCTGTTCTGTAGAAGTCTTAGTCATCTCAGCAAGTTGTCTTATCTCATCTGCTACAACGGCAAAACCTTTTCCGGCTTCTCCTGCCCTAGCTGCTTCTATTGAGGCATTAAGTGCTAACAGATTAGTTTGACTTGATATACTTAAAATTGATTCTGTTATATTAGATACTTTACCAACATGTTCAACAAGCTTTTCTATAGTGTTAGAAATCTGTTCGGTTGACTCATCAACAATATCTGATTGATGAGCTAATTCATCAGAATTAATTTTACCATTTTCAATAACATCTTTAAGCTTTTCTGTAGTTTCAAGTGCTGTAACTGCTGATTGATTAGTATGTTCAAGCCTGTCTTGAATTTCATTTGTTTTTTCTGACTGGGTCTGAGTCTGTGTTGCTGTATCATTAGAGCTGTTGGCAATCATTTCCATTGCATTATGTGTATGATTAATAGCATCTGTAATTGTAGCTAAATCACTTCTTACTTGTGTAAATTGATTATTTACATCGTTTACTATTGCTTCAACTTCATGTGCTACTAAAAGCTGACTATCCGCTTTATCTTGAACAGCTTTTGTTTCTTCTGTTGAAAACTCAATAAGCCTTTTAACAGCTTTACAACCACCAAACACACATACAACAAGACATATTATAACAAGGTTAAGTGTATTAAACTGTTCCATTTTATTTACTGGATTAGTTGTATAAATAACGACAATCTTAGTAACGATAAAAACTAATATTGATGCCGCACCAGCAATTATAAGATATTCATTAAGATATACTGCAAGTGAAAGAAGTGCTGGGAAAATCAACATCATAGCACTTGGTTCATTAAGATATGATATCGTTCCAAAACCAATACAAAATCCTACTGCAATAAATACTTCTGCTCGTCTTCTTTCAATATTTTTTAAAGCAAATAATGCCGTAATAATATACCAAACTACAAAGAATGTAGTAAAAACTATCTTTTCTAATGTGGTTCTATCATTTGCTGTCAATATAATTATTATAAAAAATAAATATTCCATTGTAGCAGTAATACATGTGGTGATATTAGCTCTTTTCATCTGACTCGGAGTTAATACTTTTCTAGTTAATTTCATCATAGATCATCTCCATTTCCAGCCCTAGAAGCAAATTGCTCCCGCTTATCTATTAAAAGCTAGTCCCCTAATGTGTTATAGAAGACTAACTTAAGTTAATTATTGTACTTCAATCAATTCTATTTCAAAATTGAGTTCTTTACCTGCCATCTCATGATTAGCATCAAATGTTATTGTTACATCATCTTTGTCTGTTACTTTTACAGGGAATGGTTGACCAAGCTCATTAGATAAATATACTTGTTCACCTACTGAAAGTTCTTCTGAACCTGGAAGCTCTGTTATATTAACACTAAATATATTCTCAGGGTCAGGATATCCATAAGCTTCTTCTGGCATAAGGTGAATTTTCTTAACTTCTCCAACTTCCATATCCTTAACAGCTTCATCAAAACCTTTTATCATCATACCTGCACCACATACAAACTCTAATGGCTGTTCCCTATCATATGATGAGTCAAACTTTGTTCCATCGTTAAATGTCCCTGTGTAATGGACTCTACATGTCTTTGTTTCATTATTCATTCTATAATTTCCTCCATTGATTTATTTTCCTTACAAATATATTGCAAGTTTTATTTATTATTGATTATACCAAAAAATTGTAATAAGCTCTACAATATATTGTAAAATCTTAAAATTTTCAAAAAAAATAAGACTGTCGCATTAACAAAAATATACACAACATATAGAATTGATTGTTATTCAAATAAATATCTTAATTGATAATATTAAATATCTATATTTTGTATAACATTTTCTTATTGCGCCAGCCATAAGCATTCTATTGTTCAATGATAGAAAAAAATTTATTTAACTTAATTAAGCCTATTGAATTTAACTCATCAAGAATACATTTTACATATCCTGCCAAAGCCTTCTTATCTTTTAAAATAATTCCCGGCGCAATTCCATAATCGTTATACGCCATCCATATAAGTTCACTATCAGGGTCACTTTTGCCCTTTTCTAACATACGATACTTCTTAATATCTACACCTACTTCACAAGCCATGTTTTCTTGAGTAATACCTTGAATATCTCTTAATATTTTCATATTGGTATATGGGTGCTTATTAAAAATGTTAAAATACTTTATACATCTTAAATTATGTCGCATAATACGTTCATTATTGTCACTAAATTCAAAAAGTAACATATCTACAACCATATCCATTATTGCCCTTAATTCTGTATAACTATATTGCTCTATATTATAATGTCCTGTGCTTTTTTCTCCTGTAAATATATAATTAATATCCATATTTGTTTCACATAATCTTTTTACTTGAAAATAGCTAAATCTTCTCATTCCTCTTTCAGTTTTACTGTAATTACTTTGTGTAACTCCAATAATAGATGCTATCTCATCTTGCTCCATTCCAACATTAAGTCTTTCTTCTAAAAGACGCTCTAGCACTTTTTCATAACCAGTATACATAGGTAAATATCCTTAAAAATTTTAATTATTATTACCTATTTTAAGTTATGTTATGCGCCTATTTTAGGAGTTATTCGGACTATAATTAATTTTAATGTCTTTTATCATAAGAAGACTGCATTACTATATTATGGTCTAGAATTTGCTTTAACAAATAATTACTCATGCTGAGTATTTTCATATTAAAATCCTGCTCATTAAAAAGCAATGATACGGCAAAAAGATTTGCCTCATACTCAACGTTTTTAAAAGCATTCTTTGTTGTAACGGCAAAACTATTAAATCCATCTTCATGCAAAAGCGCATGACCTAATTCATGGGCGCACAACACTACTTGACTTTTACGCTCATAACTTCCATTAATCATTATAATTGTTGGATAATTCTCTGACTTTATAGTATAAGCCTTAGTTTCTTTAGGAAGTGCATTACTTACAACAGCTCTTATACCAAATCTTTCGGCTATAACAAATGGGTCTTGTGTGTTATAACTGTATCTAAGGTCTTGTGCCAACCTTTTAATATCTCTAGCTCTCATATTTATTCCCCCTATTTATACTTATAGCTTACTAATTGTAACTGTTGAAGAATTTCATTTGCAAATGCAAGCATAGTTTCATCGTCCATCTTTTCAGGATTATACCCCCCATAAGCTGCAATAGTCGGAAGTTTAAGTAAAAATTCCATAGCCTCTTTAGGGTCATTAAATGTATCTGGAAGTGTATTATCTTCACTTTCAGGTGAATTCCCCATCATTTTAGCCGGTGTAGTTTCAAGAATACTACACATTTTTTCAAATGTAGAAACTGGAATTTTTAGAATACTTGAGTCTTCGTATCTATATATTGTAGACACTGACAAACCTAATTGTTTTGCAAGACTTTCAGCAGAAATATTTTTCTCTTTCCTTTTTGCTTTTAATCTTTCTCCTAACTTCATATAAAAAACCACTCCTAGCATTAAATTTCTTATTATTATATTTAATTATACACATATCTTGATATTTTTACAATATTTTTATTGCATTTGTGCTTTTTAATATTGACATTTTTGCATTTATGCATTATATTCAAAGCATAATTCCTAGCATAAATGCAAATTTTTGATAGCATTTATGCACAAAATCATTTTAAAGGAGAAATATTTATGGTTGAATTATCAGATACAGCTCAATATAAGTCAAATAGCCCAATAATTAAAGTTATTGGAATAGGTGGTTGTGGCAATAATGCAATAAATCGACTCGCCCACAAAACTCCATTTCCTATTCAATTCATTGCAATCAACACTGACCAAATGGTATTAGACCATTCAGAAGCTGATATATGTTTAACAATAGGTAAAAAATTAACAGGAGGTTATGGTGCAGGTGGCAATCCCGAAATAGCAAGTGCTGCCGCAGAAGAAAGTATTGAAGAAATAAAAGAACTCGTGAAAGACGCAAATATGGTTATTCTTACAGCAGGCATGGGCGGTGGAACTGGAACAGGCGCGCTTCCTTATATTTCTAAAATATGCAAGGACATGGGAATACTTACAGTTGCTGTTGTAACAACACCTTTTAGCTTTGAAAACCCTGACAGAACTAATGTAGCTAACGCAGGAATTAAAAACCTTGAAAATTGTGTTGATACTCTACTTGTAATTTCTAATGACAAACTGCTAACTTGCAATGAAAAAGTGGTTACTATGTCATCAGCTTTTTTACTTGCTGACTCTGTACTTAAAAACTCAATTGATACTATTACTAATATCGTATTCAACTGTGGTACTGTAAATCTTGATTTTAATGACTTAAAAACCATTTTAGGAGATAAAGGATATGGTCACCTAGGAATTGGACAAGCCGACGAAAACACTTCTATAACTGACGCTGTTAAGCAGGCTATTAATTCACCACTACTTAACACTAATCTTGCAAGAGCTAAATATGTAATGATTAATTCTTCTGGCGATGTTAATTTAATTGAACTTAACAATGCCATTCAATACATTCAAGAAATTGTTGGAAAAGATGCAAAAATCATGTGGGGAACGGTGTCTTCTGAAGACCAAATTACAGACAATAAAAACTCAGTTATTACATTAATTGCTACAGGTCTTGAAGATTATTCTTCTAATAATAACAATACTACAGTTGAAAATAATATTAATAATTATGAAAATGTAAATCCTAAACAAGAAGTTCGTGAAAAAAAAATCTCTTTCTCTACTAATAATGACATTAAAGAGCTAATTAATAATTCAAGGCAAAAAGAACGAGAGCTTGTAATTCCATTGTTTTTACAATCGAAAATGAACAGATAATAAAATCTTGTCAATAAAAAATATCAGGGCTGTTGCACTAACAAAAATTTATATAAGATATAAATATCTATATTTTATATGAGATTTTTTTAATGCAACAACCCCTTATAGTTATTTTTTAATTATCATTATAAACATTTAACTTTCTTCTTTTACTGGTTGGATACTACATATTTGTTCTAACTTATATCCGTTTATTACCTTTTTATAAACTATACAATTGACTACGCCAGTATTTTGAGCTTCTTTAACCATATAATCTCTTATATCATCAATATCCCTTTGAATACTGCGAGTACTAACTCCATATCTATTGGCTTCCTCTTTTTTATATACGATTTCGCCATTTAATAATCTATGATATATACTTAAAACTCTATCTATTTTATCTTTTTCTTTATCCATTAACATCAACCACTTTCTTTATTATATTTATATTTATTAAATATATATTACAACTGTATATGGACATCTTTTGTCACTCTATTATTATTAATTATACTTTTTACAATTTTTTTATTTTTATATATTTTTAAATATAATAAATATTTTGCTACAAATATATCAACATATAATGTCATTATTTGCTACATTTGATTACATATTTTTATAATAAATTGGCTAAAATTTCACATATAGTATGATAAGCAAGTTTCCATACTCCATATATTGCTACTCAGGACTTAGCTATTAATCATACCTTTTTCAGATAATATCTAAATTATCTAGATATTTATAAATAACATATATTTATGTAGAAATGAGGATTATATATGAATAAAAAGCTATTACCTGCTAAGTTAAAGCAACTTCGTATTATACATGGTTATACTCAAGACTATATTGCCTCTGTTCTAGGTATCGCAAGGCAAACTTACTCTCATTATGAAACTGGTAAAAGAACACCCTCTCCTGATGCCTTGTTTAAATTAGCTGGATTATACAATATATCTGTAGACGACTTTATGCAGCTAACAATTAATATAGATAGAGATATTTCTTATGACGCTCCTACTCCGTCACAATCTAGCAAGGACTTAGATGGCTTTATAGAATTTTTTAATAATATTAGTAATCAGAAAAAGTTCAAATTCTTTAATTCTCTTGAAAAAGAACTTTTCTATTATTTTAATCAACTAACTGATAATGACAAAGAAGAACTTATTGAATTTGCAAAAATAAAAATACACAGATATAAAAAACTATGAGAAACACTCTCTGCAAGTTTCTTAAGTTATTACAACAACAAATCACTGATTTATACAAATACAACCTTTGACTCGTTATCCTCGTAAAAAAGCGCATTACCCACTAATATGTGAGCAATGCGCTTTTTTATACCGTTTGAACTATATTATATTTTCAGTTTAGTTTCCTAAACAAATCTTACATATGGTCATGGAATGTTCTTGAAATAACGTCCATCTGCTGTTCCTTTGTAAGGTCGATAAACTTAACAGCATAACCAGATACACGAATTGTAAAGTTAGCATATTCTGGCTTTTCTGGGTGAGCCATAGCATCAAGTAACTTATCCTTACCGAATACGTTTACGTTAAGGTGATGAGCACCCTGGTCAAAGTATCCATCCATTACGTTTACAAGGTTAGCAACTCTTTCTTCTTCGTTGTGTCCTAAAGCATCTGGGTTCATTGTCTGTGTATTAGAAATACCATCTAATGCCCATTCATAAGGAA
>OGUD01000083.1_pt1 | contig 93037 bp, 81 predicted proteins | sample 1573671 | NCBI WGS metagenome assembly OGUD01 (sample SAMEA2582065, study PRJEB24529) | metagenome | biome: Human gut stool | place: China | collected 2011 | reverse complement strand
GTACCATCTTGTCATCAACCGTCCTCTGATATGCCACAAGCTTCGCTCTGCTGTCAGGCATGAACATGTTTAACAAAATTCCGACTCCGGCACCTATCACCAAAATAAGAAATTCGTTTAATATCATGCCTGCATTACAGCTCCCGGCAGATATATAATGCGTGCAAAGCACAGCTATCGGAGCAATCGCCTCCTTCATGTCAAGCGCAATGCAGCATATAAGATACGGTATCAGAACAACTCCGAATGCCCACACATGATACCCGGCAAGCGGAAAAACCGCTGCCGACAGAATTGTCATAATAATAAAAATCACAATTCGTTTTGCTGCAATCTTTACTGTCTCCTTCTTAGTATCCTGTATTGTAAGAAGCGTTATGATTCCGGCGGCATATGCAAACTCAATACGCAATGCAGCGGCGAGCAATACTGCAGCTACGGAGCCTGCGACATACTTTATAATTTTTATAATCTCTTCTTTTTTCATAAAAATGTGCCTGCTCCCATGACTGTTATATACCCACTCTCACTTCTAGCTGCCATGTAAGGAAGTTCCATTCCCAATGCTATATCATAATCTTCAACATCAATCCCCTTGCACTCAAGCATATTGGCAATACCTGCAGATGAACATGCAGAATTAAATGTCATATACGTGAACCTCTACATCCCTCGATTTTCGTATTATTGCAGCTTTATAACAAGCTGTGATATTTTTAAATTTCCTTCACAATATCGCTTAGTCTGCGCTTAGGAACAACATAATCCCTATTCTCATCAAGATAATATTTTACATTATCATCCTTCATATCCTCGATGCTGCTTGTATGTGACGGATATCCAAATGCAATAACCGTATGAAGCACCTGATTTTCTGTAAGTCCGAACATTTCTGACAGCTTATTCTTATCGCAGGCACCTATAATGCAGCTTCCGACTCCATGTGCCCATGCCGCAAGTCTCATGTTAGCGATAGCAAGTCCTGCATCCGTGTCACAGTTCTTATTGATATCCGTATTCTCAACAACTCCAATGAACAGTACAGGCTCCTCACCGCTCTTTGGCTGTCCCTGCTCAGCAGGAAGATATGCAGCCCACTTAGTAAGCTTGAATACATCTGATACTTTGTCCGGATTTTTTACAACAACATAGCTTAACGGCTGCTTATTCGCCGCACTCGCCGCATTGCGCGCTGCTTCTAATATTTCTTCAATTATCTCATCTGCAACCGCAGTCTGCTTGAAACGGCGGTATGTCCTGTTCGTTCTTATTAAATCCATAAGTTCCATGATATTGTCCTCCATTTTAACATTATAAGGTTCCGGTATCAAAACGTGCCAATTTAGTCTATGCTTATATAATAGACATTATCATTTTGTCTGTCCGTATAGTTTTGACAGGATTTATTTAGTAAAAGTATAACATATTTTCGTTATGTGTAAAGGTGCTGAATAATATCATAATTCTCAACAATTACCATACAGTCAAAATTACTTGAAGCATCATTCATTCCATTTGAATACGAACCGTATAACAGAATTGAAATAGGATTATATTTTTCTTTCAAATATTCTATTATCTTTTCTCTCATTTTCTTTTACCGCCTCTTCGCATTTGTATTCCTTTATTTAAAAAATAATGGGGTGCCGCATACCATATGCAACACCCCATTATTTTATCTTTTTTCATTAAAAAACGCAAGAACATCGCTCCGGCTCTGACAAATGCGATAAAACCACAACCCCACTTTATATCCAATAGGCCTTTGCAATTTCAGTTCAACAATCGCCTGATTATATCACCCGCGTCAGCTTTGCACCATTAAAACGGCAGCCTTTTTTCGGTTCAAGGTCATAGTAAACCTTGTCATCAAACGGATATACCTTAAGGACAAGCTTTTGTGGGAAACCATATCTTCTCAGTGCAACCCGCCATACCTCACCGTTTGAGAACCAGTCATCAATAAGTCTGCCATCGGCATACAGCTCAGCCTTATCACCGCCAAAATCCAGCTCTAAAAATATATCACTTAAGATTCCATCTGACCGCTCATTTGATTTATCATCAGGTGTGCTTTCTTTTCCGCAATCAGAAGCTGCATTTCCACAGCTTTTACATACTGCATCATATTTTAAGCTCAGCTCATATTCGCTCACGCATCCGCAAGCTTTTTGATGTTCACATTCTTTACTTGGAGCATTGCCATCAACAGGCAGCTTGAAAGTATCTCTTTCAGGCTTTACGTCCTTTTCGACAAAATCAACTGTTCCTGCCTTCTCAAATGCCAAATCCGGGAGCATGCTTATTTTTCCGTCCTTACCGACAAGTAAATGTTCCGCATCATGTGTTGTAAGAAGCCTTACAGCCCCTGAATGGTCAGCATTATCACTCCACTCAAAATATACATCTTTCTCATTTTCATCCGAATAGAAATAATACACTCCGCCAAAACAGCCAAGATATGAAGCATTGGTATATCTGAGCCTGATATCTTCGCCGTCTATCTTAATCGGAAGATTGTACGGTATCACAAGAACCGCATCGGAAGCTACATAAATATTTTTAAATGTCACCTTCAAATACTCATCATCCGTATTTTGCTTATTTTTGTCAGCAGTTTCGCCTGCTTTATCATTAAAGCCATAAGCCTGATTCACATATTTTCTAATCGAAAATTCCAACGGCTTGTGTGGTGTAATCCACTTCTGTGTCATGTGGCGTTTTCTCTGATGATTATTTATGAATAAAAATCCACAGTCAAGCTCCTCATTGTATCTTAAGCAGGCTCTTAATGTCTCCATGTCCTCCGCGCTCTTTGGCTCGGAAACATTAGACGGAAGAAACACCTTTGCCGGAGCGAGAATATCTTCAACCGATTTTATAAAGGTATGGTATTTACGCAATTTATAAAAGCTCTCCGATGGAAGCCCATTTTCCCTGAGACACGTCTGGAAATCGTAGCTCTTTACAGGCAGGTCATTGTTATAGCCTGTCGCTTTCGACTCCTGAAGTGTGGAATACTTTCCGTCAGGATTTACGCCGCCGTGGTACATATAGTAGCCTATGAGATTTGCCCCTGCACCAAGCATGCAGACCGTCTGCGCTTCAATATCCTTCGTATAGGGATATGTACGCCTGTGTGCCGTCACCTGAAGTCCTCCGCCAAGCTCAGCCGTGAGATACGGAACCTTATTCACATCAAATGTAAATGTTGAATTCCCCTGTGCCAAATCCGAACCAATGTTGGTATCATCATGAAACGGTTTAAAAAGAAAGTTATCACTTGCCTCAAGTTCATGTGTGTGCTCTGCCCAGGGTGCATCCACATACCCGCCAAGTACAGCGATGAATCCTTCCGGCACACATGCTCCACCCCATCCTGTTGCTGAATAATAAGGTGTTATAAGTCCTTTCTCATAAGCAATCTTTTTAAGTGTATACATATGTTCCACTCTCTCTGAGTGCTCAGCCGCTCCACCACAACAATGCCCATACTCATTCTCAATCTGTATTCCGATGACCGGACCGCCATCCTTATACATAAAGCCTGCTGCCTGCTCACCTATCTTAGTGTAAAACTCGTCCACAAGCGCAAGATATTTGTCATTATTTTCACGAAGCCTAAGTTCTCCTCTTCGTTCCATATCGATAAGCCAGTCCGGAAAACCTCCGTTTCTGCACTCTCCGTGCGCCCAAGGCCCGATGCGCAGCCACACCTTCATTCCGGCTCTCTCACAGCAGGCAAGAAAATCACGAAGGCATCTGTTATCTTCAAAATTCCACTCACCCTTTGCTTCCTCATGATGAATCCAGAACACATATGTCGCAACAATCTCTATTCCACCATTCTTCATATTGTAAAGTGCACTCTCCCATTCTTCTTTGGGATACCTCGAAAAATGAAATTCACCCATAACTGGAAGAATAGGAGCACCATCACACATCAGATAATTCTCATTATATGAATACATAACATTTCCTCATTTCAGCTATACTAAGTCAATGCGTAATTCTCTTTCGCTTTTTGCCTACAATAACGAATTCTGCCTTTCAGAATTCTCCATGCACTCTTATTCCCTGATGAGCATTGTCCATCGCAAGCAGCTTATCAGCACATTTTCTGTACTCTTCATTCATTCCAAGCCCCTTATAACCTAGACTCATCATAAACAGACAGTGCTTTCTGTTTCTCTCACTTAAGTTCTCTTCAAAAATCAGAAGGTCAGGAAGTGATACGGCAAAATAATCTGTTCTCACGTCATCATCAATATGCTTTTTGCCGTAATCTATGAGCTTGTTAAATCTTATATCCGCCTGTGCCTTATCACCAAGCTTATCAAATGCAAGTCCCTGATAATAAATCATCTCTGGCGGCTGGTCATTGTAATACATCATTCCGACAGGCTCACTAAGTCCATCCCCAGCCTTCACAAAGCACTCTCTTGCATAATCTTTCTCACCCAGCTTATCATATACAGCTCCAAGAAGATAGTAAAGATTATTCTCCTGTGCGCTCTCAAGCTTTCCTTCACCGAGATTATGAGGGTAATCAGCCGTTGCCTGAATAAGAAGCTTCTTTGCTTCTTCATATTTTTCTTCGTCAAAAGCCTTCTTAGCCAGCATGTAAAGCGATGTAAGATACTGTGCTGCAACCTTGCCTTCGCCGCCCTCCCACTGATGAAAATGTCTTTTATTTATGAGTTCAAGTGCTTCTTTGTTCCTGCCTACAGTGTTAAGCACAGTCACGTATTCAAGATACATGTCATCTCTGTCGCACACAAGCTCCATATGCTTTTCCATATCGGCAATACGCTCTTCAATAGAAAAATCCATTCTGCGCCTTAGCTGGTCAAGCTCCATGTAGACTCTCGAATCGCTCTCATCAAGCGTAAATGCCTTGACAAGCTCCGAATAAGCCTTCTGCGGCTCGTTATATACATTGTAGTATGCGAGCGTAAGATTTCTGTGGACTGTAGGAAAATCAGGACACTTCTCTCTTGCAGCTTCATAGTCGGCAACAGCCTCATCATATACTCTCTTGTCATATAAAAGGCAGCCAAGATAAAAGCGTGCCATTCCAAGGTCGAATTTTTCTGCTAGTGCAGATAGTACTATGTAATCCTCCATTCTATGTGGAAAACAGCCATCCGCGACAGCATCCTCGGCAAGAAGAGCGTACTTCTTTGCCATGACGCAAGCTGTCCCATCGTTTTCTTCCTGCCCCTTTGCATCTGTATTTTGTGCTGCATCAGCCTGCATATGTACATCTTTTGAATAAATCAATTTACTTACTTGTACACTTTTTGCATTTTCAAGCAGCATATATCCATAAGCAATATAATAATATACGAGCGGATAAATATCCTTATCGGCAGTACCTCTGCCTTTCTGTGCTTCAACCCATGAAAGAGCAAAATCAATTCCCTGCTTATAAAGTCCTGCTTCATACTTGTCATTTACAAGCTCAATAAGCGTATTATGGTTAATTTTCTCAGGTCTTCTGTCATACAGATGGTCTATTTCTATGCTCTCAACTCTCAATTTATCTGCCTGCTCATTTTTTCCTAAAAGCCTTAAAATATCCTCCTTAAGCGCTCTTGCCTTCATGCAGTGGTATTGCCTGAAAATCGACTCATCAATGTGCTCAAGGGCAGTTTTATAACCGCCTCTTTTTACATCTATGCAGGCAAGCTCATAAAAGCCCGGTGCCTGAAAGCTTCCGCCCCAGATTGATTTATAAAATGCATCATATGCAGCATCCGTCTTTCCCTGATATTTGAGTGAAAGTCCAAGATTATAATATGGCTCAAGATCATATGGATTAGGGTTTGATCGAATCGACTTATCGACTGCTGCCTGAAAGTATTTCTGTGCTCCGGCAAAATCGCATTTTCTGAGAAGGCATAGACCATATGCATTGTTAAGCCTGATATCGGATGGGTCACGCCTTAAGCCTTCAAGATAATAATCCTCTGCATGGTATGTCGCATGACGATACTGCTCTATATGCCTTCCATATAAGAACAAATCTTCCGTTGTCTTACAGTCACAAGGAAGCGGTGCAGCCTTAGCAGGCTCAGGAATCGGTGTCTCCTGCTTCTTCGTAAATGTGTAAGCTACAAGCTCATTTCCATCGGATGAGCTGATGCTTACCTTAGTTCCGAAAATTTCGCCCTCCTTGTCACCACATCCAATATTGCTATGCTCTTTTTCTGTAACACTCTCATTATTATTATCATTTTCGATATTGTTTTCACGATTTTCTGATTTCTTTAGCAGCTCGTCAAAAGATAAATGTACCTCATAGGTATGAGCCGGAGATATGTCAACGCTCTCTTTAAAAATAAGCTTACCGTTCTTTTCCACCCTCACGACAGCACCTTTCTGCTCTGAGGTTGTGTATGCGAAAATATTTAACTTTCTTTCAGACTCGTCATAAGAAGCATTTACTGCCGCATCGATTGTAGCATTTTTGATATATCCGATATTCTTGTAAGGCATGAAATACTGCTTGAAATTCTTAGTCTCCTGCGGAAGCATCCATGTAAAATCAGGCTGATTGTCCGTATAGCAGCCTGTCATAAGCTCTATATATGGGCCATCCTCATCGGTAAGTGCTCTGTCCCATGCCTTTCCAAAATCACCACAGCCCCATGTCCACTGCTTCTTTCCCGGTGCAATATGATGGTCAGCTACGTGTAAAAGCCCGGCATGTTTTCCATAGTCATACTCACCTATGAAATTGTAATCCGACCTGTATGCCATATATGAAGTAGGCACAGGAATATTCTTATACTGCGCTATATTTACATGGTCATACTTATGCTTGTAATATGTACCTTCTGCGTAAGGAAAGCTTATGACATCCCTCTTTCCATGGTCATACACAGCATTCACATCCTCGGGAAATACCGATATTGTGTCATCATTTACCGCAACGGCAGGATTTGCCCACCATAGAAATGTCTGAGGGACATTCGTCCTGTTATAGAGCTTTGCAGACAGCTCAATATAAGCCTTGTCAGGATACAGAGTCACTCCAAGCACGCCCTCCGTGCGGAACATATTCTCAATCTCACCCATCCAGACAGTCGCACTTCCATCCTCATTCTCCTTATATGAATACTCAACAGGGTCAAAAGTGCTCGGTCTGTGATGCTGCGGCCAGTTAAACTCAATTCCTCCGGAAATCCACGGTCCTGCAAGCCCTACAAGCGCAGGCTTAATCACATGGTTATAATATATAAAATCATATCCGTTAGTCTTATCATATGCTCTCTGTATTCTTCCGCCGAGTTCAGGAAGCATCATAACCTTGATATAATCGTTCTCAAGATACAGCGCTGTGTACTCCTTGTCGGTCCTGGTATCACTTATCTTCTCAATGACTGTATGCGGATATATTCTTCCGGAGCTTCCCTGATATACTCTCTTTTCAAGAAACATCGGATTCTTGTCAGGCTTTCCCGCCTCATAAGTAGGTATAACAACCTTCTCCTCCCATACATGTACTCTGTTCATATGTGCACCTCCATATAATCATCTTTAACACAATAATACCACTTACCTGTGCGGTTGACATTGCTGTGATTTGCTGTTATATTTATAAAAATTGCTCTTTTGGAAATAAAAATCCATAATCCCTGCAATAAAATATCAGACAGTCAGCTCTGTACAATTACAATATTTTTATATACTGGTTCAGGTGTCAAAATATGCCGATTTAGTCTATGAGTGTATAACGAATTATACATAGTTAGGTTCACAAAACATGTTCTGACACCCGAAGCATATACTAAAATAATGAAAGGATTTTATGAAAGTAACCGAAGCGCTTGTAAAGCCTGCATCTGAATATTTTATCTACACACCGACACAGGAGGCTCTCTCAACCTACCTTTACCCTGTGTGCATAGGACATTTTACATACTGCGCCGGCTATGTGCTTAACAGAAACAGCTATGACAGTATTCTTATCATGCATGTCAAATCAGGCAGATGCACAGTACATGCAAAAAATACCGACACACAAGTATCTGCCGGAAACACAGTTTTGATAAATTGCTATGAAGCTCACGGCTATGAAAGTGACTGCGGCTGGGAGGCTGACTGGATTCACGTTGACGGTGCTGCCGCCCTAAAATACTACGACTATCTCAGTAAAAAGTGTGACTGCGAAATTCCTATTCTCAACCAGGAGCCCTCCGGACTTGCCGCACTTATCGGAGACTTTTCAAACGGAAATATTCCTGCCGAAGCAGCCATGTCAATGATGCTTACAGGAATGCTTGCGGATTTTGCCGTTGTGGACGGCAGCAGCGGCAAGCAAAACAAATGCAATGATATTGATAATCCAGCAGACAGTAATGATTCCATATCCCTTGTAACAGGATATATCAATTCACATTTTACCGAGGAGCTCTCCACTTACGAGCTTGCTTCTCTTGCGGGACTTAGCCGCTATTATTTTATAAGACTGTTCAAAAAGCGCACAGGCTGCACTCCTCACGAATATCTTATAAACACACGTCTTAACCACGCAAAATATCTGCTAAAAAATACCGGTCTTACAATAAAAGAAATCTGCTTTGCCAGCGGTTTTGCTGACGAAAGCAGATTCTGTACATGTTTCCGCGGCTGTGTAGGTGTAAGACCATCTGAATACAGGGCGAAATAACGTGGGACACAGGGGTCAGACCCCGCGTCCCAGCTTATTGGGACACGGGGTGGGACACGGGGTCTGACCCCTGTGTCCCAAATCTGAACCATTCCTTCATAACATCAAATATATGCACCAGTTCATTCTCTGTTATAATATATGGAACCATAGAATACATATATTTTAAAAATGGACGGCTGAATACACCCCTCTGATAAGCGAATTGCTGGAAGCCCTCAAGTTCTTTAGGATCATATACCTCCACACATGTACAGCCGCCCATAACACGCACTTCCTTTACACGCGGATCTGTGAAACCATCCATCTCACGGTGTGATATCTGTTCAATTCTATGTATCTTGCCCATATAATCTTCACGCTCAAAAATCTCAATTCCCTTTAATGCAGCTGCACATGCAAGTGCATTTCCCATAAAAGTTGGTCCATGCATAAGGGCAAGCCGATCATTATCACTATAAAAAGCATTGAATACTTTATGATTTGCAACAGTGACAGCATGACCTATATACCCTCCTGTCAATGCTTTTCCAAGAACTAATATATCCGGAAGAACAATATCTGAAACAAAACGATTTCCTGTACGCCCAAATCCTGTTGCCACTTCATCAAAAATTAAAATCACATCATACTCAGTACATAATTCCCTGGCACGTTTCAGAAAAGAAATATCATACATTCTCATGCCACCAGCACCCTGCAAAAGCGGCTCCACAATAAAGCAGTTCAATCTGTCATGATACAATTCAAACGCCTCTTCAAGAGCTGAAATATCTGTCGGAATATGAATAACGCCTTCCTTTTTGTCAAACGCAAAATGATAATCTTCATCATCGCCAACTTCCATCGCCTTAAACGTATCTCCATGATATGCATGTTCAAGTGCAAGCACCAATGGTCTTTTTCTCCCTTGGTTAGTATTGTACTGAAGTGCCATCTTCAAAGATACCTCCACAGCAACACTTCCCGAATCTGAAAAAAAGCAGTAATCCAAGTCTCCCGGAAGAAATTCCTGAAGCTTTGCTGACAGCCTTTCAACCGGCTCATGTGTAAGTCCACCAAGCATGACATGGCAGAAATGATCTGCCTGTTCCTTAATTGCAGCTGTAAGCTCCGGATGCTTATAGCCATGAATCATACACCACCATGATGATACTGAGTCAATCAGCTTTTGATCCTTTGTATATAGGTACACTCCCTCCGCATCAAGTATCTTATAAGGTTCTTTCATTGTTTTCATCTGTTCATAAGGATACCATATCATTTTATCTTCACCTCTTCATAAATTTCTGTCAGTGCATCCACATCCATATCAAGTTCCACATCATTGTCCTGCACTTTTGCAAGTGTAGGAAGGCCTGTCAAATGTTCACACATAAAAATATTATCTTCTTCCATTATATTTCCAGGATGATAATGATTAAATATAATTCCCTTGATACGAAGAGAATGTGCCCTCATATACTCATAAGTCAATACAACACTGTTGATTGTGCCCAGTCCTGCATCAGCAACAAGAATGCATGACAGCCGGAGTTCATTTATTATATCCTCAAGCTGTATTCTCCGTTCATCAAAACATAGCGGACAAAGTATTCCACCGCTCCCCTCCATCGTTATATAATCATACTTACCTGAGACATTCAAAAATCCTTTGCGAACAGTATCCATATCTACAGGATTACCTTCAACTCTTGAAGCTAAATGTGGCGACCAGGCATTTTCGTACACATATGGACACATTTCATCAAGTGGCTGTTTAATTTTTGACATCCTCTGAACTGACAATGCATCACCAGGAATAAGACTGCCATCCTGACATCTATCATTTCCACTCATTGCAGCCTTATAGTAAGCAGGATTCTTTCCTGCCTGTGCAAGCTTCTTCACAATCAATGCTGATATATAGGTTTTCCCTATATCCGTTCCCGTACCTGTAATAAAAATCGCTTTACTCATGTTATCACTCTTTCTTCCAATATTCCGGTGTTACATCTCTTCCCATATCTTCAAGCATCTGTCTATCACTTCGAATAGTCGCACAAGCTGCTGTCGTCAGCATGTTTCCGGTTATTGTCGCTGAAGCTCCAGACTTAAATGCCTTCTCACCATCATTCGTAAGAAGAGCACGTCCCGCCGCAAGACGAATATCAGCTTGCGGATTAATATAACGGAAAAATGCTATAGTGCGCAGAATATCAGGCTCAGTAAGCTGTGGCAGCTTTTCCAATGGAGTTCCCGGAATCGGCATCAGGGCATTAATCGGAATAGAGTCAACTCCAACTTCCGCAAGACTGACTGCCATATCAAGCCGATCCTCCCAAGTCTCACCCATGCCAATAATCCCGCCTGAACATGCATACATGCCTTCTGCCTTAACTTTTTTCAAAGTGTCAATTTTCATATCATAAGTATGTGTAGTACATATATTAGGAAAATTCCTACGAGAAGTTTCAATATTATGATGATAGCTTGTCACACCTGCTTCATGAAGCCTATGAAGCTGCTCTGCCGAAAGAAATCCCATCGAAGCACATAGGTCGATTCTGCATTCTCTATGCATAGTTTCATATGCATGTATTGCCTTATCAAATTCCTTTCCGGTCAAATCTTTTCCTGCCGTGACAATAGAAAAGCGGTCAACACCCTCCGATTCATTCATTTTACAAGCCTCTAATATTTTTTCCTCCGGAAGAAAGTCATATATCTCACATGATGTATGATGATGTATTGACTGTGCACAATATTTACAGTCCTCCGGACATCTTCCGCTTCTTCCATTAATAATAGCACAGAGATCGACTTTATCTCCTACAAATGTTTTTCTGATGCTGTCTGCTCCTTCACACAATTCATCAAGGTCACATGTAATGAAAAATGAAAGATCATCCTCTCTTGTGATTCTTCGACCATCAATAATTTCCTGAGCTAAAGCAAGTGGTTCCATTTTGTAAACTCCTCCATATTTATTTTTTACTTTGACAAATATTTAAGCATTACAGGTCTTACACGCTTTGCAATTACAGCACCGAGAATACTCAGCAATATATCCCCTGGCACAGCAAGAATAAAGCAATATATAACCAATGTTTTTATCCCTATCGGCGTGTTCAGCACATAATTACAGATTATATAATAGTAAACCATGCCGCATGCATATACGGTTAAAAGCCCTGCCAGATTGGCTGCCAAGTATCGAAAAATGGTTTTCTTTTTAAGATGTTCTGCAATATAGCCTGTCACAAATGTGCCTATACAAAAACCAATGATGTAGCCGAAGCTTGGCTTAAATATATACCATATTCCACCTCCTTCAGAAAATATCGGAAGTCCTGCCAGTCCCAAAAGCATATATGCAACCACCGAAACAGTTCCTCTCTTATATCCAAGAAGCAGCCCTGCCAGCATAGTAAAAAGATATTGCAAAGTAAATGGAACAACAGGAACAGGGATTTTGATAAAAGCTCCCGCTGCAATCAGTGCCGTAAAAAGACTGCAATATACTAAACTCTTTGTTTTCGTCATTTGTAGACCTCCATATCTATTTAATATTATTGATATTAAAATATAATCCTGAAATTGTCAACCCGTTATACTGCTTTAGTTAACATTATAAGTAATAAAAAGACAGCAAGTCTATAAACCTGCCGTCTTGCCCCTACCGGAGGTGACTGCTGGGACACGGTGTCAGACCCCTATGTCCCTAAAAACGAAATTCCCATACACTCTTTGTTTGGTATCCAGATAAATGTTCGTTCTGATAAGGCAGAATCTTCATGGCACTGTAACTGATATTGATCAGGTTGACCAGCGTTTCAATTCCCTTGCAGCTTTGCACCATATAACTGCACAAAGACCAGAAAGTTTTCTGCTCATAGTAACTTTATTCATCAACAATAGATACCAGGTCCTGTTTTGTATACCGGGCATAATAAAATGCAGTCAATGATTTTTCTGTTATTCCGGATAAGAAATGCTCATACAGAAACCGTATGGAACGTTCCGATTCCAATGCCAGTATGGATAGTATCAGCATGAATTAATTATGGTTTTATACTTTGGTATTAATTATTTGATGAAGCCGACCTGTCTGCTGATAATCTCAATCTGCTCATCCTTCTTCTTATTATACTCCACCTTCTTCTCTTCAAAGTAATTTCTTCCATAAGAATCAATGGAGACAATCAGAGGACCGAATTCTATTACATGACAATGCCACAGAGTCTCAGGCATTCCTAAATCCTTCCACTGTGCCTCGACAATTTCTTCCACTTCTACTGCTGCCACCACAGCATTTCCGGCAGGAATGTGTGTCTATTGTGAAATTCAAATTCTTATCGAATACGATACGTCCTCTTCTATGGCTCCAACAGCCTACATTCACTGCGACACCAATAGCGGATGGATGACGTGCCGTGTTCTCGATATTAACACCCATGACAGAATAATGACCACCCATACCCTGAGGTCCCAGACCTATAGCATTGATACCATCCTCTAACAGCTTCTCCATCTTAGCGGCATTTGCATTGTCATTGTGAGAACCTACCGGTCTCATCAAAGCCTTTTTGGAATTCAACGCTGCTGTCTCTACAGAAGTACCTACACCTACTAAGAGCGGCGGACAGGCATTCAAGCCATATGTTGTCATACGGTCTAATACAAATTTTGTAATCCCTTCATAGCCTTCGCCCGGCATCAGAACTGTGGCATTACCCGGAAGTGTACATCCGCCTCCTGCCATATATGTATATATTTCACACTTATCAGAATTCGGAACGATGTCCCACCATACGGTAGGTGTTCCCTTTCCCACATTTTTGCCTGTGTTATATTCGTCAAAAGTTTCTACGGAATTGTGGCGAAGAGGTGTAGAAAACTTAGCCTTAATAACAGCCTCCTTCAACAATGCTTCCAAATCATCAATCAGAGGGAACTTTGTACCACATTTAACCCAGAACTGTAATACACCTGTATCCTAACATGAAGGACGGTTTAATTTTAATGCAAGCTCCTGATTGCGAAACATAGTATCGTAAATTACCTTTGTCATCGGTGTATCTTCCTTATCTCTAAGCTCCTGTAATTTTGAAATTACATCATCCGGCAGCTTCTTTGCCGTAAATCCTACAAACTGTGCCATAATATCGGTCAATTTCTTTACCTGTGCTTCATTTGACATATCTTTTTCCTTCAGATTCTTTATTTTTATTTTCTACTTGTTAAAACATACTTCCATCATACGGATGGAACTTCTACCCTATCACTCATCTCAACGCTGCTTCGAGATTTCTTATCCATCCAGTTCAAATCAGCCTTTGTGTAATGCACTTTAGGCTCAATTTCATACAAATCACAACCTGCCGCCTCAGCTACCATCTCAGCTGCTTTCCTCGTGACACCGCTTGCGCTAAAATATGCTACCAATTTCTTACTCACAGCCAACACCTCCAAAATTAAATTAAACAGGTAATTGCGAAACCGTATTTTAAATTTACATACATAGGTTCCTGCACGAATACATTAAGTTTCGCAATCATACACTATGTAAAAAATGTGCAGGATATCATTTCCATATCCTACACATTCATTATAAATCCTTATGTGATTATGTCTAAAACTTATATTACATGTTTCACTATGCCTAAAAGGCATTAATTTTCATCGTATCCACCAACGTGGTGCAAGTTCAACAAGTATCACATTTTCCATAACCTGTGTCTCCTAGACTAATTCATTTTCAAGAAGCTTTGCCGCATCCCTAACGCAGTCAATACATTCACGCTTTACGACTCCATCCTCAACCCCTTTTAGCTCCTTGCAGATAACGGTGCCGTTCTGCTCCTTGAAGGATGTGATTATATTCCTAGCACTCTTAATTGTCTTCTGCGGATTTTTATTGATTGCACCAAGCACGTTCACCGCTCCGATAATCGCACCGCAGGTTGCCTCCATGCTGACACCTATTCCGACTGCAAAGCCTTGATTTAAGTTCTTCATGGTCTCCTCATCAATGCCCGCAAGGTCACAGTATGTACATGCCACTGCCTGTGCGCAGTTAAAACCGCACATTTTCTTATTTGCTGCCTCTTCAACTCTTGTTTCCATGAATCTTCCTCCGTATTTTACAATCATTTCACTTCCATATAGATAGTATTTCTCTCTGGCACAACCTCGCTCTTCTTAAATAAATCACGAATTGTTACAAACTCATAGCCCTGCTTTTTAAGCTCCGGAATAATGGTCTTTATTGCTTCAACCGTCTGCACATTTCCCTGCATGTCATGCATCAGAATAATAAATCCCGGCTTAGCCTGCGCAAGTATTCTCTGCACTCTCTCGCTCGCCGACACCTTGACAAGCCAGTCCTCACAGCCGTAACCGCAGATAAAAGTAAGGTCGATAATGTCATACATTTTCTTATTGTAGTCGATGTACGGTGGTCTGAAAAACTGCGGCTTGTCACCTGTAATCCTCTCAATAACATCTGATGTGTAACTTATCTCATCAAGAATCTCCTGCTCAGTCAAGGTTGTCATTGCACTGTGTGTCCGCGAATGATTCTCTATCGAACAGCCCATATCGTGGGCGCGCCTGACAAGCGGTGCCGTTGTGTCAGTTATATTATTTCCTATCAGGAAAAAGCTCGCTGTCACACCATTCTCGTCAAGAACATCAAGAACCTTGTCAGTAATCCCCTGCGCAGGCCCATCGTCAAAGGTAAGTGCTGCTAATTTTTTATTCTCCATCTTTCTTCCTCAAAATAAATGCATTAATATGTACATTATTTACAATTGATTTATTGTCTAAATAATCATTCCTGAAAATCAATAAACAGTAAAATTGTTATAATATTTTATAGGCTAAAACATGGCTGTATGTATACATATCGCATCCACACCCCCATCCTATAATATACATTTATAAATTCGTGAATCGTCTTGCCTGTGTATCTAGCATATCGGCAATATCTTTATTATTATCCATCTCCGATGCTATCGCAACAATGTCTTTGACAACATCACCTGTATTAAGCGCCGCGGATGACACACCATTGGCACTCTCATCAATAGCAGTCGAAATTCCTCTGATAGAATCCGTTATCTCAGTCATAAGTTTCCTGATTTTAGATGTCATTTCATTAAATGAGTTAACTGTCACATTAACATGTACTGCGTCATTATTATACTGCTTTCCTGAATTGACAAAGCCATCATAATCCGGAAGTATATTATCGTTGATATATGATACAATCTGATCAGCACTTCCTGTAAGCTCCTTAACAGCTTCAACTACCATATTATTTATTGTCTGAATATTATTGGCAGCGGTTCTGCTTGATTCTGCAAGCTTACTGATCTCGCTTGCCACAACTGCAAATCCTCTTCCTGCATCTCCTGCTCTTGCTGCCTCAATAGACGCATTAAGTGCAAGAAGATTTGTCTGACTTGAAATGTTCAATATCTCATCAGTGAGTTCATTTACACGCTCAACACTTCTGCTTCCCTCAATCGCACTCTGAAGCTTTCCGATAATTTCATTCACTACATCACTTGTTGACTGTTTGTTCGCAACTGCCTTATGCTCAAGTTCTTCTGCCCTCTTATGCATGTCCACAGCATAATCTAGAAGCTCCTGTGATGATGAGGCAAGTTCAACTATGTCTGAATCGGCATCCGTAGTATTCGCCTCAATATTAGTAATTGTCGAAGCTACTTCCTCCATTGACGCTGAAAGCTCCTCCATTACGGCTGAAATATTATTAGAATCATCATTGGCTGTTCCAACCTTACTTATAACATTGGCAACTATGTTGTTAAGTGAATCTGTACTGTCCTTAATCTGCTTCATTGTATCCTGAAGTGTATCAATAAATACATTGACACCTCTGCCTAACTGTCCTATCTCATCTCTTCCGACAGTTGTCACACGTTTTGTAAGATCCCCCGCATTATTCTTAATTCCGTCAACAATCTCATTGAGCTCATTTTTCATTCTTTCAAGCGGTTTAGCAATCTCGGCTGTTGTTACAATTATAGCAAGCACTACACCTATTACAGCAACAATCATTATTGCAATGGTTGTACTCTTTGAAGCATTATATATTCTTGCCTGCTCCTCCTTAGCCTGCTCCATACCACTATTGTTAGCTTGTGTCATATGTGCAATCGAAACTTCAAGCTGACTGCTTATATTAGTAATCTCCCTGTTAACCATAGCTGTCGCTTGGTCATCATTATTAGAATTACTATGTTCAAGTACCTGATTAAAATATGTTATATATTGATTATACAGGCTCATAAAATTGTTATAGCTTTTTGTCTCTTCACCTTCATCAAGGTTCTGCTCAAATTGCATGCACGTATCTGCTATCCGTTCCATCAAAGACTCCGCCTTGCTTGTGAGCGAATTCATTTTAGAAGAATCTTCTGACAACGCATAGGCATATATTACCTGATTCAACGATTCAAAGTCTGCTGAAATACTTCCAAGCAATGCTATGCTCTGTGCATAATTATCTGAAATTTCTACACTTGCTGCATTAATCCTGTCAAGATTGTTCATACCTGAAAAACCAAGTATCACAAGCAATGCTGCAAGCAGTACAACGCTGAACAAACCCTTCCATTTTACGCTTATGTTCTTAAATATTCTCATTACTGCATATCCTTTCTAAAAAAATTATTATTTTGTAACAATAAATTTATATATATTATATAACCAAAAGTCACGATTGCAAATACTTTTTGATAATTCACTGTATTTTTTTCACATAATTTCTTTGATTTTATTGTATTTTTATATGAATATTTTACAATTTTCGACAAAATACTGCATTACACCAATAAAAACTCCCCCACTTATTGCTGATTACATTCTGTATGTATATTTTCTACAGAAACACAGCAATCTCCTGCCAGGAAACTTTTTTATTGATAATCAAAGCTTATTATCTGCGCTTTTACACTCTCACATCAAATGGTTTATATCCTCTATAACTATACTTATCAGCCATTGCATCTCCATTCTCCATGGAAGCTCATACCGTGCTTGTCTCTATAATTTCTGCAAATTTCCTATTATGGTTATGGTGTCAACACATGCTCTGTGAACTTAATTGTATATAACTCATTATACACGCATAAACCAAATCAGAATGCTTTGGCAGCCAAATCAATGAAACAAAAAAGGGCTCCGGGTACATTCATTTTTAAATTCCCCGCAGACCTTCTTCATTATCTTCTGTCTGATTTACTCTGTCAATCCGATGCCGTCTATTTTCTTTTGCTAATCTTCTTAAGATAGCTGTTCTTTAACTCATTCTCACCCTGTAATCTGTCTATCTCGTCCCTTAGGTGCTGTACATACTCTCGGGCAAGCTTCACGCCACCACGCACAGCGATATCCTCATGCTTTTCCATCTCATCAAGCCATTGGTTTAATGATTTTTCTCTTATATCATTATATGTATTATCATCTTTAATAAACATTGCCTTCTCCAATACCCATATTCATACTTGTACATACTTATGATATGAGGCTCAAAAGGTATTTTGCCCCTCATTTGATATCCTCGAATTGCTCCGCTGTAAAACAGCTCCCGCAATTTTACTTATATCACTACGTCAGTCTATACGATAACAAAAAGTATATCAACAAACTGCATTGCCCGGCTCACTATATATCAATCAGACAATGTCGCCCCATTTATCAGCTTTATCCAAATCAAAGCCCATAAACAACGAGCCACCTATCAAATGACAAGGCACTCTTATCAGAATGCCTTTTTTAATATCCCCACGCCAAGCGGATAAGGTCCTGTATGCACAGCTATTGTAGCGCCAATCTGGAATATGTCTATATCATTTCTACCTGTGTCAGCCTGCACCATATCTCTAAAGCGCACCGCTTCTTCCTCGTCATAGCCAAAGCCTACGACAATGACATAATCATCTATGTTCTCGCCTGTCTCGGCAAAATACTTATGCATGAGGTCGATAACCTTCATCATGGATTTCTTTCTGCCGTGGGCTATTCCGCCGGAGAAGATTTCTCCATCCTTTAATATAATCATCGGTTTAAGTCCGAGTGTTCCTGCTATTATTCCGGCTGTCTTTCCTGCTCTTCCGCCATGGATAAGGTAGTCCATGGAACCGACTGTGAACAATATTCTTGAATGAGGTATCATCTCGTTAAGTCTTTTTACTGTATCAGAAAGACTCCATCCGGCATCACGCATTCTCGCCGCTTCAAGTGTAAATATTCCCTGAAGCACTGTATTAACCTGAGTATCCATAACCTCGATAACAGCGTCCGGGTAGTCTTCAAGTATCATATTCTTAGCATTCATTGCCGAATTATACGAGCCTGAGAACTTAGTTGTTATGCAGAGACATAAAATCTCCTCCCCATTTTTTACATATGGCATAAATGCTTTCACATAATCATCTACTGATGGCATGGATGACTTAGGATACACACCCTTGTCCCTCACCATTCTCTCGTAGAAATCGCGTATTCCTATATCAACAATCTCCCTGTCGTACTGCTTCTCATCGAAAGAGACATAGAACGGAACCACATCTATATCATATTTTTTTGCGCGCTCTGTGCCAAGGTCACAGGAGCCATCTGAAATTAAACGAAACATAAATTACCTCATCTTTTTATTAATAACATAACAGCCGACAAACCACATCGTCACATCTGTTTTCTTACAACCGCATACTCGTCATTCATCGAGAAGTACGCACATCTGTCATTGGTGCCCTGCAAAAATTTCACAAGGTCGTCCTCGTCTAAGTCCATGTCACACACATAGCACTCAGACTCCTCGTCATATACATAATAGCTGCACATTTCACAGTTTGTCGCTGCCATAGTTATCCTCCAATCCGTACAAGGCTTCTCGTTCGCCGACTAATCCATCCGGACATGCTGTCACCTTAGCCGGTGCATCAAGAAGTGCATCCGTTGGAAAATGCTCAAGCTGTCCTGTCTGTCCGGCAATAAAACGTGCAAAAAGATATGAGCCGAAACGGTTCTGGTGCGTGTCGTCAAAACCACCGAAGCTTCCGCTCTTTCTTCTGTCATTGTAATCCTTCGGCCAGCTTCCCGGCTTTCCCATTCTTACTCCGCCGATAAGCACGCCGTCCTCGTCCGTTATGCTCTGCAAGTAGGTCGACTTATCATAGCCTAAATACTCGAACACACTTCTGCTATATCCGAACAAATCTATGACAGGAACATCTAGCTCTTTTGCGAGCTGCCATACCGCCCTGATGCGCGGAAATGCACCGAAGGCGTCCCTGTTTCCGTGATGTCCCGCAAAAGGAATTATCTTTCCGTTCTCCATCTTGAGTCTGCTCGTCGGTGTGACCAGAACCGGATATGCACCCTTGTAGCGCACCGCGTCCACATAGAATTTGAGGTATCCCTTGTAGGTCGCACCGCAATCATAGGAATAGTGAAGCGCACCATAGCGCGGCATGAGGTCCATGCCCTTCTTTATAAGTGTGTCAATCTCCTCATCACTTATTCCCGACTCCCTCATAAGGTGCGGGTAGCTCTCAGGCATGACCTTGTTCGTCACCTTCATGTACTCTTTAGGCTCAACCGTCGGGTACACTCCGTTCTCGTCGGGCTCTCCGAGCTGCGTCATTCTGTCAAAGAGGTTCACTTTCTCGCGGCTGTCATCATCATTATGTCCAAACTCGATGAAAACAAAATCGCCCGGCTTTATCTGCGGGTAGACAGGTCCAAGATATGGAAAATCCGTTGTACCAAATCTCTCATCATCCAAAAAACGCCCCTCGTTCAAAAAGCTTCTTGTGCTTCTTCCTGCCTGTGCATAATCACGGACAACAACCTTCTTAGCATCAAAAAAGCTTCCAAGATGGTCGCCCCATCCGCCTATAATATTCTCCTCATCACTTCCATACGCTGTGACAAGTGAATCACCTATCAAATGTAATGTAACCATATCAATTCATCTCCCATTTTTTTGCCTGCAAAGCTGCATTTTCAAGTCCCTTCATTGACATATCATATGAAAGAACAGTGAGCACACCGATAAATACAAGCCTGTACTCATCATTAAAATACAGGCTGTTGTCATTATGCGCCGCACCTGCAAGCTTCACTGCATGATATATAAGCTCTTCCTTAATCTCTATCTTATCGGACTCCTCATCCAGAATAAGCGAAATATCATAATCATCTGTATTGCCACATCTTGCCTGACATACAGCACAGCTTGGTGATATATTATATTTCTCCTTGTGAAGCTGTTCTATAAACTGTGATGCCTCGGTCTCTGATATATCATATAGTACATTACCTTCAACATCGCAATTAGTATATAATCTTAATAAAATATCACATATAAGCTTTATCGTGTCATCTGTATATGGATTATTTCCGCATGTCTTTGCAAGCCCGACTACTGCACCTAAAACTTCTCTTGCATGGACATCCATCTTATCTATATCTATCAATTTTTTAATATTTTCTTTGCTCATCAATTATTTCCTTTATTTATAAAATATTATTAGCTGCAATTTATCAAACTCGTTCTAAGTTCCATCTGCTTGTCCTCCATTCAAGAAGTATCCCACGCTCTCAGCTCGGTCAATTTAAAAATCTTTGCATGGACATTTATGCAGAATATTATGTTTCACTGATATCTATTAAAAATTGTATGAACTTGTCTCTTAGCTTATATTTTACCATATTTTAAAATATATTGTACCACATATTGTGTCATTAACACAACCACAACAACAATTTTTTGACTTACATTTTCTGCAAAAATAGTGTATAATAAGATAAGTAGCTATGTGTGCAATTCAACGATAAAAGGGTATGGTGAAATGATGGCAAATTTTGAAAAATCTGATCACATCGTCTACGACAATGCCGGGGTATGTTTCATAGAAGATATCACCGCCAAGAAATTCGACTACTGGGACAATGAGCGTATCTGTTATGTACTCCGCCCGATTGGGAATCCCGGTTCTTTTGTATATGTTCCCGTAGACAATGAAAAGCTGACAAAAAAAATGCGTCGCATTATGTCCAAGGATGAAATTGATACAATTCTTGACAATGTACGCACACAGTACATAATATGGCCTGATGACAGAAGAATCCGAATGGAACGCTTTAAAGAGATTCTCTATGCAAAAAACCAACAGGACATGCTTATGCTTGCAAGCTGCATCTACACGAAGAAAAAAGAGCTCGCCGCCTGCGGCAAGAAGCTAAGTTCATCCGATGAGATGATTTTAAAAGAGACTGAACGATTTGTGAATGAAGAATTTTCTTTCTCTCTCAAACTCTCTACAGGACAGGTCGCAGCATATATACAGGAGCATCTTAAGCTTATCTGATTTTTATTACAACAAAAAAGAGCTATCGTCATGATTTTTCCTATAATACGGATAATCAATTATAACGACAGCTCTTTTATTTTGCAAATCTTTTATGAAACTATATATGCTATATTATTTCATCATCATATTGACATAGTTCATAATCTCTTCATTGTCCTCAGGCATACGACATCCGACGATATATGTTCCTTCATCGTCTGTCGAACGGATAATAGTTCCGCTTAAGGTCTTGCCCTTTAACAAATCAAAGTCATTAATCTTAAGCTCTACTTCTTTACCTATTGCACTCTTAAACTCTTCATTCTTAACTGCAAAAGCAAAACCGCCTGCACTTATGTTGACAACTTGTCCTGTTGCCGCATGTGCTGTACCCTTGACAGTGACTTCACAAGTGTTATTCATTGCAAGTCTTGGATACTTTCTTCTGTTCATTACTTCAGGTCTTGAATCTAATACAGGCTCAAAGAATCCCTGGAAAGCTCTGTCAACGATGATTGATATATCCTTCCAGATATATACCTCATTGTCAACAATTATATGTAATTCGAACTTCTTACTCTTGAAATCGCCAAGGAACGATGTAAGCTTTGGTGTTGATTCGATAAGAACCTTTCCATTCTTGACAGCAGCAATCTCTGTGCTGTATTCAACATCACTTCCCTGCTCATATATAGACACGCTCATGCCATCGCGTAAATCTTCCACGCTCATGAATCCGCCGGCTCCAAGCTCTGATACAAGCTTACCTACAACATTCTCTATTCCGGCAACATTATTGGCAGTCTCCTCATACTTGCTCATCATTGTCTTAGTTGTCTCTTCTGACTCTCTTACACCCTCGACAATCTTCACCATGATATCCTGAACCTGCTTCATATTCTCTACCATGTTCTGATTAGATGTCTCAACATGCTTCATCGCTGAATCAACAACCTGTATCTCATCTCCAAGCTGCTTAGAATCACTTGCAATAGTTCCTACGCTGCCATTAACGAGCTTAATTGTATCAAGTGTCTCAGAAATCAGCTTAAGTATTGTAGTGATTGATTCTGTCATCTTATCAGAAGTAGACTCAAGGAGCATAAGTGCATCCATAATGCTTCCTGATGATTTCTTAGTTCCTGTACTAAGATTTCTAATCTCATCTGCAACTACTGCGAAGCCTCGTCCTGCATCACCTGCTCTCGCAGCCTCAATAGATGCATTGAGTGCAAGAAGGTTTGTCTGTGATGTTATGCCTTCGATTGTGCTTGTTTCCTCCTTCACACGCTCGAACTGATTATGGAAATCTCTAAGTATCTCTTCAACCTCTGATGAGAGCTTAGCCATTGAGTTAGTAGCCTCCACTGCACCTTCAAGCTGCTTAGAGCTTGTGCTTGCATGCTCGGCAGACTTCTCACTTATCTCAACGATATGTTCAACAAGACCCGCAACATTCTCAACCTGATCATTGATATCCTGCGTCATATCCATGGATGAATCAATCTTTCCGCTGAGAACATTGTTCTTCTCAGTAAGGTTCTCCATTCTGAATACTACTGCACTTGCACTTTCCCTATTCTCCTCGGACAGCTCACGCACAACAGTTACGCCGTCAACTATAGTATTGCTTGCTCCCTTTACCTGCTCCACGGTCTTAATAACACGGTTGAGATTATCCTTAACAGAACCCAATAATGTACTGTCGGACAATATCTGATGGCTCATTGACGTAATATATCCAAAATAACATAATAATGTAATTCCAAACTCCACCTGATAATTAAAAATATAACTCTGCTCTCTCAGGCCACTCCTATAACCCACAATAATATTCAAAATAACAATTATCAGGTTCATTGAAGAAAAACGCAGGAAAAATTTCTTATCCTTATAGATAGTCAGCATACTCGCAACCGGGAAGATATATGTAAAAGAAAATGCTCCCGGAGTTGTAACCATAATATAAAGATAAAACACGCCATATCCCCAAGCGAAAAAATCTTTAAACTGCTTCCAGTTTCCGCCTTTTATCTTCAGTATAACAATTCCTGTTATAAGAGGTATCCAGCCCAATGCCAACAGAATCGAATAATATAGCGGTGATGTCTGCCCTTTTGCAGCCTTCATGCCATACACCAATGACAATACAGTCACCATAGCAATCCACATTCCTCTTGCTATTCTGTTAGCACGCGCTTGAAACTCTTTTTCATCATAGTCCATGTCAGTCCTCCAATTTCTCATAAGTGTAAATGCACTCGTATTTTACATGTATTTTAGCACATTCCTGAAAATATTACTATAATTTTGAAAAATATACATATTTTTTCTATGATTATCCGGAATGTTATTTACGGCCACTCAAAAATACACTTTTGAATATAATTCTGAGTCAATAATATCGACAATCCGCTCTCGCTTCACGCTTATATAAAAAAACTGTCATATGTAAGAAATACACATGCATCTTACATATAACAGTTTTAATTAACAATATAAACTTTATTTGCCGAAATGTTATTAACAACCGGCGGCTCTATCTGTTTTCATTATAATATACGATAATTTTTACTTATTTTCTACTTGATATACCCATAGACTTCCATCTGAGACAATGCTGGAAAAGGAGATTCGTCATCAGCCTTTATAAGATTGCACAGCGTCACGGATGTAATTTTCTTCGGCTCGAACTCAAGAATATGCGGTTTAACGCTCTTCTCTAAATCCCACTCAATCTGGGTTCCATCGGAAAATTTAAGTGTGACATTCGTCCACCAGCTGTCATGAGGAAAATCAGCTCTTGTATAAAGCACAATCTTGTCTGCTGTGACTTCTCTTCCAAAGTCAATAGTCATCTCAGCGTCAGGATTTCTGTTGATTCCCCATGATTCATAAGGCCACTCGCCATGTGAAAGATTGGCAACCACACCATCTATGGCATTTCTTGCAGCAAAGACCGACTCACCTCTCGTCTCCACATTGGCATATGCATGTGGGAAGCAATGCGTGTCACCATGCTGGTCATATATATTGAATGCAAGGTTTCTGTAGCATTTGAGTTCATCCTCGCGTGCCACTCTGGCATGCAGATAATGTGAACTTCCCATAAACGCTTTTGGAGAATAGCTTATTCTCTTCTCGCCAAAAGGTATATCAAAAGAGATATTGTCAGTTATGTATACAAGCGACTCACCAAGTGCATCATCTGCCTGAAACCACACATATATATTCTTTTCTCCGGTTTCAAGGCTTATTCTGTCACCTTCCTGATACTCGGATGTGTTCACAAGAACCACTTCGTTGTCTCCGCTTGCCACAAAACGTGTCTTTCCTGATTTATCAATTACCTTTAAAGAGAGCTCTGACATATCTTCTCATCCTCTTTCATTCCGTATTTTGTAAATATAGTTCTGAATATATATACATGTGAGAGTGCTATCACTCCCGGCGCTACAATGAGAAAAGGCGCTGTAACGAACACTCCGACAGCTAACATTATAAATGTTATAAACAGCATAAAGATTGTTCTCCACCATTCCTTTATAGACATCATAAAAGCCATAAACACAAGCTGTCTTGTGTCTGCCATGCATTTTGAAAGCATAGGGAACATATAGAGCACAAGCATCATATATATAACCGCTATCACGCCTGCCACCGCAAGAATGAAGCCTGCTGCCGGTGTCTGCATCCTGACACATATATAGATATCTCCTACAAGGACAAGTCCGATAAAAAGACACACAAGCCATACCGGTGTGGATTTCTTAAAATTCTCCTTAAATGCTTTAAAATATCCACGAACAACATGTCCCTCCGTATTATCGGCAATCCGGAACATCATGTAATAAAGAGCACATAGCGATGACCCCATCGTCACAATCGGAATACTTGTCAGGATAAACAAGAGTGATAACACGATTGTATCTGTAAGCTTATTAAGTATCATCCACAATGGACTGTCAATACTAAGTATTTTGCTCATAGTGTCCTCATCCTTTCCTTTTTATTTCTTTACCAATACTGCTTCCAATCCTTCAAAAGTCTTGTGAGCGCTTCCATGTAAAAATAATCACCCCATATATTACACTCATCAACTCCATAGTGATTACAGGTATTATATGGCGAATGATTCGAGTATGTGCTGTGAAGAACAAGTCCGTTAGACTCATCAAAACTCTTTACAGCATAATTATCATACACTGACTTCATAACCTTGCCGGCTATCTCTTTGTAGTATGCAGCTTTCTCATCATCAAGATATCTGCTCATCTCAAGCATTCCACATGCTGCAATCGATGCACTTGATGAATCTCTTGGCTGCTCATCACCATCTGTAAATTCAAGATCCCAGTAAGGAACCAAATCCTTAGGAAGATGGTCAAGAAAATACTCCGTAACTTTCTCAAACAGAGGAATATACTCTTCTCTCTTCGTATACTTATACGCTGTAGCAAGTCCATATACGCCCCACGCCTGACCTCTTGCCCATGCTGAACCGTCCCTGTAGCCCTGACATGTAGCACCATGGTCAGGAGCTCCTGTCTTAGGATCAAAGAAAAATGTATGCCATGTAGAATAATCTTCTCTTATAAGATTACTAATGGCAGTATGTATATGCTTATCTGCCACTTCGCGGTATTTTTTATCACCTGTAATATCACTTGCCCAGTAAAGGAGCGGAAGATTATTCAGGCAGTCAATTATAAGCCTGTAATTTTCCGGCGCATCCATAGAACCCCATGCCTGAAGGAACTCGCCTACCGGATGAAATCTTGTAAGGAGCTGGTCAGCAGCCTTTATAGCAGCCTCTCTGCCTACTCCTGAGCCTATAAGCTTATATCCCGCAACACATGACGGTGAATATAAGAAGCCCATATCATGGTGGTCTACTTCAATCTTATTGTCAATTCTGTCAAGGAATGACTCCATCTGAACCTGTGCTGCAGACTTTAATTTTTCTGCCGCATCCGCCTCGAACTTATCCGGATTATCTAGCACGTATTCATACGCAAGCCATATCTCGCCTGTCCAGAAGCCTGTCGTCCAGTCCACATTTCCTGTAGGCTTATAAAAACCTCCTTCACTGTACGCTTTCTCAAAATAATCCGTAAACTCCGGCAGCACATGAAGTATCTGCCTTACCGCAAACTCCATGCCGCCATTGATATCATTGTTATCAATGCACTTATAATCTTCAAAATATTTCTTCATACTTTTCAAGCCCCTTCATTAAGTCAATGATATTCGTAGTCCGCTTTCGCTTCCTGCTCATATAAATTTATGATTTACATCATTCTCCGGTACCGGGCTTATACCCGGTACCGTTATATTTTATCCCTTAAGACCTGTAGATGCAACACCTTCAACGAAATACTTCTGTAAGCACATGAATACAACGATAACCGGGATGAGTGAGAGAACCGAGCCTGCCATGATAAGACCGTAATCCGATGAATACTGGCTTATGAACATCTTAAGTCCGAGCTGGATTGTCTTCTTCTCAGGCGATTTTAAGTAGATGAGTGGTCCAAGGTAATCATTCCATGTATTTACGAATGTGAAAATCGTAAGTGTTGAAAGTGCCGGCTTTGAAAGCGGAAGCATAATATGCGAATAAATCTGATATTCTGTCATTCCATCTATTCGTGCTGCTTCACTGAGTTCATTCGGTATTCCTTCATAGAACTGCTTCATCATGAACACACCGAATGCCGAGAATGCCTGAAGACATATAATCGCAAGCAGCTTATCGTTAAGTCCGAACTTTCTCATCATGAGGAACTGAGGAACCATGTATACCTGCCAAGGCATTGCTATTGTGGCAATGTATGCGAGGAAAAGTCCGTTCCTGAACTTAAACTGGAGCTTTGCAAAAGCATATGCAGCAAAGCTGCTCGTAAATAACTGTAAAAGAGTAACTATAATTGTGAGAAATACCGTATTCTTTACAAATGTAAGCATCGGTATCTTAGTCCATATCTGTGCGTAGTTGCTCCACTTTGGATTCTTAGGAATAAACACAAACGGATCCATCTGGAATACTTCTCTATCTGATTTTATTGATGCCGAGAGCATCCAGATAAATGGTATTGCCATTAAAACTGCTATGATTATAAGTATCGCATAGAGTACAACTTTTTTAATTAAATCATGTTTTGACTTTGATTTTGTCTTTGCCATATCGTTGTCCCTCCTTTAATCCGCTGTCTTTTTCTGATATGCGAACTGTACTATCGTTACAAGCAGTACTATGCCGAACAGAACCATCGCAACTGCACTTGAATATCCTAAATCCCAATCAATGAACGCCTTCTGATATATATAATATACAAGAACTGTGGATGATGTTGTAAGTTCTCCTGAACCACCGCCTGCTAACATGATTGCTATATCGTATACCTTAAAGCAGTTGATTGTAAGCATAACTACTACGAAAAATGTTGTTGATCTTAACTGCGGCCATGTTATGTACTTGAATTTCTGCCATGTATTCGCACCGTCAAGCGAACCTGCTTCATAAAGCTCTCCCGATATACCCTGAAGTCCTGCAAGATATATTACCATGTAATAGCCCATGTACTTCCATACACTGAATAAAATCAATGATAACAATACCAGACCGCCGGAGAACCACTGTGGAAGCTTATCCATAGGTACATTAAATACATGATACAATATTGAATTTATAGGTCCCTTTGAAGGATGGAAGAGCATCTTCCAGACAGCTGTTACAGCTACTAAGGAGCCTACATAAGGGAAGAAGGATAATGTTCTGAATATCGCTCTTCCTCGAACCTTCTGATTAAGTATAATTGCCAGTGCAAGTGATGCGATCATCGTAAGAGGCACTGTTCCGACACAATAGATAATGGTATTTTTAAATGCTGCCTTGAAAAAAACATCACTTCCAAGTCTCTTGAAATTATTAAGACCCATGAACTGTATTGCATTGCTTCCATCCCATTTAAGGAATGCGAGTGCGAATGCGAACAAAATAGGGACAAGTGTGAACACCGCAAATCCGATAAAGTTCGGTGCTATGAATGAATATGAAACCAAATCTCTTTTAAAATCACGGCTAAGCCTGCTTCCCGACCTTTTCTTTGAGAGAGTTCTTCTCAACTTTTCAATACGGGATAAGCATTTTTTCTTTTCTTTACTGTCATCTATTCCCTTACACACCTTGGCAATAAGCTCATCAAGCTCTGCCTGCAAGGTGTTAATTTCTGCTATTTTCTTCTCACCCATATAATCCTCTCCTGTATTGATTCTTTAAATATATGGGACTGTCACCCGAAAGCAACAGTCCCAACCACATACAGCTAAATTTTATTACTACTTCTCGCTCTTAATAGCCTTTACAGCCTCTTCCATAGCTGCAATACCTTCCTCAACAGTCATCTCACCGCTCATAATTGAACCATGATATGAGTCAAGTGCGCTGTTAATCTCAGATACGTTCTCAGCGTAAGGAACCTCAAGATAAAGGTTAGAAACTGTGAGTGCCTCCTTAGAAGCTTCATCCTGTGGGAATCCGTCAAGGCTTGTGATAATATCCATAGCTTCATCTGTCATGATTGCAGGGAAGTTACCTGTCTCAGCCATAACCTTGGCACCTTCTTCACCGCTTACCCACTTAACAAAATCCCATGCCTCATCAGGTGTATCTGTAGCTGTTGTAACTGCAAGACCTGTGATTGTACCAAGAGTTGAACCCGGCTCAACGCCCTCTGCATGAGGATACTTTACAATACCCCAGTTACCGCAGAGACTTGAATCATACTCTCCGCTCTTAAGATTAGAGATAAGTGTTGCGATAAACCATGAACCCATGTTCATCATAGCTACATCTCCGCCGGAGAATGCTGCTGAATAATGTAAACCTTCTGTCTTTAAGTCAGAATACTTACGGCATACGCCATCCTTCTCCTGATTGAGAACCATGTTGTAGTAATCTGCGAAGAAGCCATAATCTCCGTCAAGGATTGAGTGCTTTCCATCAAGAACACCGAAAAGCTGTACTGCTGATCTCCATGTATGGTAGTGAGCACCATATATCTGATTACCGAAGTCTGTCTTTGTTACTTTTCTTGCAAGAGCATCATACTCTTCAAATGTCATATCATTTGTTGGATATTCAACTCCTTCTGCATCAAAGATGTCCTTGTTGTAGAAGAGTACCCAGAAGTCATTTCTGAAAGGAAGCTCATAGAGTGAACCATCAACTGTGACCTGATCTGTAACACCAGCATACTTAGAAAGGTCAACTCCGTCTGCCTTTATGTAATCATCAAGTGAACGGATTGCATTCTTCTGTACAAGTGTTGCATATCCAGGAACATCCTTCACTGTAACGACATCAAATTCTGTACCTGAACCGGAAAGTTCTGTTGCAAGTACTGTCATGTAATCTGTTGAACCAAGATCAACCATATCGATTGTCACATTGTCATGTGATGCCTCATATGCATCTGCGAGAGCCTGCCAGTAAGCTGTGGATTCCTTATCCCAGATAGCCCACTTAAGTGTTACCTTCTCGGCTGTATCTGTTCCCTTAGTTGTCTCAGCATTGTCAGCCTTTGTTGTCGCAGCTGCTGATGTTGTCTCTGCATTGCTCTGGCTTGGAGCCGGTGTTGTTGTCTCATTTCCTGTTGAACCTGAGCAGCCTGAAACAAGTGTTGTTACCATAGCTGCAGAGAGCATTACTGATAAAAATTTTTTCCTCATAGTCTTTTCCTCCTGATTTGAAATTGATTTTTGAGATTGTTTACGTTCATCTCTTAACTATGGCTTAATTATAATAAAAATATTTTATAAAACGAATGGATTTATTTAATTTTTTATTTATTATTTTGGGTTTTTTCGAAAAAGATTAAGTTAAGACAGAATATAACAATGTAATTTTCTATGAAAAAATGTAATTTTTATCACCGGAGTTTAAACTTTTATGAAAATATGTTAAAATAAATGGCAATATCATTTTGATTATTGTATATAATTTATAGGATGCATGTATCAGGCATCCCCAACGAGGATTATTTATGAAAAAACATCGCCGTTCCCTTCATGGAACCATACTTATGATTACATTGGTTTTTACAATATTTATAGGAACTGTGCTCTCACTTTTATCGGTTTCCTTCTATAATAAATATATAAAAACAGGACTCATCGAGAACACAGATGCCAACCTTGCATTCATGGTTGATTCCATCAACGCAAATATATCTGATCTGAACAGATTCGTCTTATTCTGCCAGACACATTCATATATAGGCCGCTTCATGAACTACACAGGCGCTTCATCAGCCAGTCCGGCATTGACTGCATATGAAAGACTCAATGATGAATACCGTCAAAGTCCTGTAAACAGCTATATACACCGAATTATAATAGGTAACAGCTATGACAAATATCTACAGATTGTGGATGCGACATACTCGACATCACAAAATGTTGCCAAGCTTACAAAAGCACTAGACATATACGATTCGCAGTTAAGCTCGCAAAGCCTCGATTTTACAACAGGATATATGTCCGACCCATATATAGACCGCACATCCGAGAATGTGCTTATTCTCATCCAGCCTATAGCTTATCAATATAGCTTCAGACAAGGAGGATATGTGGCAATATCTTTATTGGAGGACTTTTTTACTGCTCCGATGCACTACTACTCCATTGCTGATGACAGCTTTCTTTATCTCACGCTCGGCAGTCATGTGTATCGCATGAAAGACAATTCACTCACTGAGCTTGATATTTCCGATATCTCAGTTGATGCACTTAACTATCCTGATTTGTCAACCGACACAAAGGTATTTCACTTTGACAACGATGGCACTGACGGATATCTTATAAGCAAACCTCTCCAAGCTTCTAACTGCTATATAACACAGCTTATATCCAATAAGGAAATGAAATCTTACATTCCTTACTACTTTATAATAATACTTGCAATAACATCTCTTATGATACTTATAGGCTTTCTTCTATCGATGATACTCTATCAGTACATAAGTGTTCCTGTCATTAAGATACAGAAACGCCTTGAAAAGATATCTCAAGGCGATTTCAGCCGCGATACTTCAATAGAATGGAACCATGAGCTCGGCGACATCGGACGTGGCATTAACAATCTGTCCGAGAATATCGAGTCCCTGTTAAACAGCAAGATTCAGGACGAAAAAGATAAAAAAGATTTAGAATATAAGATGCTGCAAAGCCAGATAAACCCTCATTTCATATACAACACGCTCAACTCCATAAAATGGATGGCAGTCACACAGGGAGCTGACGGAATATCAGAGATGACAACAGCCCTTTCAAGACTTCTTAGAAGTATCTCGAAAGGTACACGCGACCTCATACCTATACGCGATGAGCTTGCACTGTTAAATGATTATTTTACAATACAGCAATACCGCTACGGCGGCACAATCAAAATGAACGTCATTGTGGATGATGACGAACTTAATGACTGCCTTATCAACAAATTCACATTGCAGCCACTTGTTGAAAATGCGATTTTCCACGGCATAGAGCCTAAACAATCCACAGGTCATATCACTATACACGTAGCCCATTACGGATTATCTGATATAACCGTAAGTGTTGAAGATGACGGAATAGGAATGAATGCCGAACAGATTGAAAAAATATTCTCTGAAAGCTCGAATGACAAATCGCAGTTTTTCAAGGAAATAGGACTTATGAATATCCACAAACGCATCAAATATGAATTTGGTGAACAGTATGGAATATTCATCGAAAGCGAACCCGGATTATACACAAGAATGATTGTGCGTATTCCTGTACGAAAGAATTAAATCCATTATAAGACGCTACCGGAGGATTACATATGTATAAAATCTTAATTGTTGATGACGAACCTCTTGTTCAGGTCGGTATAAAATCAATGCTCAACTGTCAGCCTCTAGGACTCGAACTATGCGGTGTAGCCGCAAACGGAGAGGCGGCACTTGAGATAATAGAATCCGACTCACCGGACATTGTAATATGCGATATAAAGATGCCGATAATGTCGGGACTTGAACTTATAAAAATATGCTGTGAGCGCTATGGCTTCCACAAGCCTGTATTTATCTTTCTCACAAGCTACGAAGAATTTGCCATGGCAAAGGAAGCACTTACTTATCAGGCTTCCGATTACCTGATTAAGCTTGAACTGACTCCCGATGTTCTCGATACCGCAATAAAAAGAGCGATAGAAAGAATTCCGGTCAAGCATGAGGAACAGTCCACGCAGGCAGACACAACAGAAAGTGAGCAGCTCCACTACAATGAGAAATTTTATCTGCGCCTTTTACAGAACATGTTCGACAGTCCTGAACAGCTAAAGCTTCAGAGCGGTTACCTCGGCATAAATTTTAACTCAGATGCATACCAGTGCATTTATATAGAATTTTTTGACCATACGAATAATAATCTGTCAAAAGAAAAGCTGCTATCACTGTTCACAAGTGCATCCAATCTGCTTCATGAGTTAATTGTGAAATATTTTCCTGCCGAGGTAGTTCCTCTCGATGTAAACCACTGTGCAGTGATAGTGCGAATCAATCAGTCCGACGACTCCAACAGACCTGATATATCGCAGATAATGGAAGCACTTAAGGACATACAGGCTTCACTTAGAAAATATTATAATATTATAATGAAAGCAGGCATAGGCTCAATAGTAACGAATCCTATTGAATTGTCCGAATCCTACCAATATGCAAGACAGGCGTATTCTTTCATAGGCGATGACAATTCATTCATGTCAATAGATGAATGCCAGACAACGGATTTCAATCACAGAATATTCAATCTGGCTATTTTCAGAGATCAGCTTAAGACTGCCTTTGAGGAGTTTGACGAGTTGGTGCTTTCACAGACTATTGATGAATTAAATGCCATGTTCAGCCAATATCCACAGAGAAACCTACAGGCACTTGATGCCGCATGCAGCATCCTGTATATGGCAATCTCTTCTATTCCCGGAGGCGAACAGACTGTATCAGAGATGTTTTCCGACTACCCTGACGGCTACCGTTCCATTTACCATAAACAGACAACGGAACAGATTACTACATGGCTTGAGCTTTTCAAAAGTAAGCTTCGTGACTATTTTGTAAGTCGTAAAAGCAGTCACACCAACCACACCGTAAACCTTGTAAAGCGCTACATAGCCGAGCATATCTGCGACAAGCTCACTCTCAATGATGTCGCCTACAGCTTCAACATAACACCGAACTACTTAAGTCAGCTGTTCAAAAAACACAACGACCTCGGCTTCAATGAGTATGTCACAAGCTGTAAAATCAACGAAGCAAAACGGCTCATGTCCGACAGTTCAATGAAAATATATGAGATTTCCGACAAGCTTGGATTTGAAAGTTCCTTCTACTTCAGCAAAGTATTTAAAAAGAAGGAAGGCGTATCACCGAAGGAATACATTAACCAGAAGATGGATTAGGCAGTATATTTTGACAGCTAAATATTAATAGATAATTATATGTAACTATGCAAGGAGGATTTTAAGATGTTTAGAGAAATTGGCGAACTCTTTTTAAAAGATGGTCATACGTTTTCGGAATTTGCACCATACCATAAAGGATGTGACCGCAAGGCATGGAATGAGCTTGATGCCGATACGCTAAATGAGCTTATAAAGCGTGGAGAGGCTTTTCTTGGATTTGACTACCCTTATCTGAAGGCTACCGATTTCTGTGAGTTTTCAAGAACAGGCAACAGGGTTCACTACGAGGATAAGCTCTTTATAAAAAGAAAAGCTCTTGATACACTTGTGCTTGCCGAATGTGCCGAACATTCAGGACGTTTCATGGATGATATAATAAATGGTATCTTTGCTATATGTGATGAGACTGCATGGCAGCTTCCTGCACATAATTCTTATATAAGAAACTCACCGCAGCTTATCCTTCCTGATACATCAAATCCTGTTATCGAACTGTTTTCCTGTGAAGCAGCCTCAGTTTTAGCTGTCACATATTATCTGTTAAAGGACGAGCTGGATTCAATAAGCCCTTTTATATGCTCACGCATTGTCGAGGAAGTAAAAAAGCGTGTCATCATTCCATATACAACAAAGCATTTCTGGTGGATGGGCAAAGGCAAGGAAGAGATGTGCAACTGGACAATATGGTGCACACAGAATGTTCTTCTGTCCGCTTTCCTCCTTCCATTTTCCGAAAATACCAAACACAAAGTATTTAAAAAAGCCTGTGCAAGCACAGACTTCTTCCTCAAAGACTACGGTGAAGATGGCTGCTGCGATGAGGGTGCCCAGTATTACCGCCATGCCGGACTATGCCTGTATCAGACACTCGATATCCTGAACCATATAACTGATGGATACTTTAATTCTCTGTGGGATGACGAGAAGATTAAAAACATGGCACTCTACATATTGAATGTGCATGTCGATGACAAATACTATATCAATTTTGCAGACTGCTCACCTGTAGCCGGACGTGCAGGTATACGAGAATACCTGTTCGGAAAAGCATGCGGACTTGACAATCTGGCAAAATTTGCAGCTCTCGATTACAAAAGAAATCCTGAGAAATTCCAGCCCGATGAGAATAACCTCTATTACCGTCTTCAGGAAGCATTTACCAGAAAGGCTATCCTTTCGGAGGACACTGACGCACCTATCCTTCACCCGCATGTGTTCTATTCAAGCGTTGGTCTTTGGATTGCCAGAAATGACACCTACACTGCCGCCGCCAAGTGCGGTGACAACAACGACAGCCACAACCACAATGACACAGGAAGCGTCACTCTGTTCAAGAACGGCTGTCCTTTCCTTGCCGATATCGGCGTTGAGAGCTACACGAAAAAGACCTTCTCCGCACAGCGCTATGAGATATGGACGATGCAGTCCGACTACCACAATCTGCCTACTATAAATGGCATTATGCAGATGAACGGTGCCGAATATCAAGCCACCGATATCTCTCACTGCTTCACAGAGGACGGCGGAAAAATATCCATGGATATCGCCAAGGCTTATCCATCCGATGCACATATTGAAAAATATACAAGGAACGTCATCCTGTCCGATTCCGGTCTTGAAATTACCGATAGCTGGAGCTTTGATGACAAGATAAGCCACCCTGTAATACTCAACTTCATAACCTACGAGAAGCCGGCATTTTCAGAGGATACACCAAATATACTGCGTATCGGCGCACTCGGAAGCCTGTTACTTCCTTTAGATTACCAGGCTTCCAACATCAGAATTGAGGAGCTTCCAATCACCGACCCAAGGCTTATGCAGTGCTGGAAGCACAGTCTGTACCGCATAAGAATAGCTGTACCTGAAAATGCAGACAGCATACAGATTATGCTTTCATAGATATAAATAGTCGGATTTTCAACTATACCTTCATAAAAATCCATTAAAAATGTAATGCTAAAAAATTATAAGTTTAAAAGGCTTATCATGCTTGCCTGATAAGCCTTTTGACATAATCGGCGTAAGTATTTCCCATTAAGAATTTCCTGATACCATATTTTTACAAGCCTGACAACGTCCTCATTACAAGGTCTACATCCTTATTTTCAAGCTCCTGTATAATATGCAGATATGTCTTTTGTGTGGTTGTCATGCTGGCATGACCGAGCCTGCGTGCAACGCTCGCAATAGTCACTCCTGCAAACAGAAGAAGTGACGCATGAGTATGCCTAAGACCATGTATTGAAATCACTGATATATCACATTCTTTGCAATGTCTTGCAAGCACATTGTTGACAGTGGAATTGTATACCTTCTCCTTATCCACAAATATAGGTTCATCCTTTGGCATACCTTTTATAAGCTCAGAGAACTTGACAACAATCTGCCAATCAATCTGTATCTTTCTCACAGATGATTTATTCTTAGTCGGCAGGAACCCACCCTCCCCTTTATAATCCCAGGTCTTACTGATTGACAATGTCTGCCTTGAAAAATCAAAGTCCCCCGGAGTAATAGCAAGCGCTTCCGAAAATCTCATCCCGGTTTTTGCGACCAACAAAATGAACCAATCCCAGTTCGGCGTTTCTCCGATATCTAAATGTGCAATCAATGTATGCAGTTCAAACTGATTCAGATATTTAATTTTCTTTGCGCTTGGTGTCTTACCCTTTATAATTGCTTTTCTTGTCGGGTCTCTTTCAATCAATCCTTCATCGACAGCATCTAAAATTGCTCCTTTAAGCTGATGATGAAAATCGAGTGTCGTCTGTCTCTCATGCTCCTTGGCATAATCGTTTAGCAGCTGCTGGTATGCTGTTCTGCTAAGCTCTGAAACCTTTAACTCAGGAACCAGCTTTTCAAGCCATTTCTGTGTCATAAGATATTTCGACATGGTTGCTTCTCTTATCGCATCCTTCTTGTACACATCAATCCATTGTCTGTAATAATCACAAAAAAGTGATGTCCCATTCATATCATTTATCATAAGCTACCTCCATTATCTGAAATTACTTACGCTGATATAAACATTAAAAATGCACAAAAGCCATAATGCAAGCAAATTACATGCACTATGGCTTCAAAAAATTTAGTGATTCAACAACGGTTTTATTTCTTCGTTAAGAATGTTTCTAAGCTCTGCAATCATCTTTGTATAGTATCTAAATTTAGGAAGAGCACTTTCTGTAGACTCCTTATAGCTTGTATAATCAATAGTCGCCTTGATTCTGCTCTCATTAATAATTACCCCATTCGTGTAATGTGTGGCAGCATACATTACATCATACTTTGATGCATGCCAGAATACGCAAAAGTCTGTCACAACCTTGTCGATACAGTCACTCTTCATATTCTCCACAATATTCAAAATGGACTGTCCTCTATATCTGCTCTCATCAGTCTCTATCTCGTTTACGAGATTTTCCATGATATCTGCCACCTTAGGATTATCTTTGCGAAGCTCAGCAATATACTGCTTTACTTCATCAAGCTTCTTCTGTCTCTCCTGCGGTGTGACCGGCTCAGCATCATCACTCGATGCCACGATATTTTGTATAAGGCTGATAATATATTCATAATCTATTTTCGTGCTGCTGTATGCCATAAGTTCATAATCACTGTCAATCTCAGGCATATCTGCTTCATCTTCTTCATTGTGTTCTTTCTCTTCCTTAAGCTGTGCAATCACATTCAAGTAATGTCCCGCATAATCAGTATACTCATCCTGTGTGATGCCATATTTTTCAAGCATGCTGTCATCATATACTGTAAATGATTTTAGCTGTGCAAAATATTTATCAAAATTCTGGAACATTTTTGCAAATATTTCCTTCTCTTTTTTTGACATTGCAGGAATATCCGAAGGTGATGGTGCCGCAATCCTAAGTGCTGCAAGTGATTTGGAAAATGCCTCTTCAACCTCATCCCACTCGGCTAAGATAGCTTCCCCTATTCCCCCGGCTGAGTACAGCTTCACCGCATCATCAACACATTTCTTAAAAAGCACAGGAGCCTGAAATGTAACTACCTGCCCATATGTCTTATGTTCATTAAAAATTCTGTTAGTTCTAGAGAAAGCCTGAATCAAATCATGAGCCCCCATCGGCTGTCTATCTATAAAAATCGTTGACATGCATGGCGCATCAAAACCTGTAAGTAAACGGTCTACCACAATTACAAGGTCAAGCTGTTCATTTCTGCTCTGAAATTTTGCATCTTTTCTTGCAAGCCTCTTATTTAAATTCCCATTATAGCTCTGAATCTGCGAAAGCTCGAATTTGGTGCCAAACATGCTATTATAATCATCAAGTGACTCCTGCATCTTCTGCTGATTTACCTGAGAACCCTCCTCATTTTCCGTGACCGAATATGTAATCGCAAACTTAGGAAAATCCGGAAGAACCTGAAGCACTTTTTCATCTATCTTTAAGGATTTCTTGCCTTCCTTTACCTGCTTTAACAGCTCATAGTATCTCTGTGCCTGCTGTATGGAGCTTGTTGTGAGCAGACCTTCATATGTCTTTCCTTTTCCATTCTGAAATCCTAACTTGTGATAAGATTTATTGAGAATAACATCTAACACACTTAACATGTGTGTCTCATTCTCGTATGCGCTCGAATCAGTCTCATCCTCAATATTCTTCGGTCCATTGTGTTCAACCTGAAAACCTAAGACAGCATTATCGTGGATTGCATTCTGTATAGTATACTTGTGCAGACATGCTCCATATAATTCCTCCGTAGTGCGCGGCAAATCTCCCAGCTGTGGATAAGGATTCTCAGCAAATCTCGGTGTTCCTGTAAAACCAAACCACAGCGAATTGCCAAAAAATCTCTCAAGCTCTCTTTTTGTTCCGGGTGTTACCGCTCTATGACATTCATCCACAACATAGGCAACTCTGAGATTTTTAATCTTGGTATATTCAGGTGTATCTTTTTTGAGTCTCTTAGTGATTAATCTCTGTAACTTCTGAATTGTAGTTACAATAACCTGTCTGTCATCAGATTTTAGCTTTTTCTTTAAATCATCAACATTTTCCGTTTCATCTACATCAATCAAATCATTGTTGGCATATGCCTGAAATGCCATAGTCGTCTGCGTATCCAAATCTTTTCTGTCAATCAGAAAAATAGCCTTATCAACAGACGGAATGTCCATCAGAAGATTTCTTGTAGCTTTATAAGATGTCAGTGTCTTTCCTGAACCTGTTGTGTGCCATACAAATCCTGATTTTCCTGACTTTGATGCCTCGCGTATTGCCTCAATCGCATGTATCTGATATGGTCGCAGAAGTATCAGCCTCTTAGCATCCTCATCAAGCACTGTATATCTTGCAATCATTTCATGCGCCTCAGGTATGCGAAGCACACTCTTGGCAAACTCGATATAATCTGTGACCGGATTGTTGTTTTCATCAAGCCATCCGCTTATGAACTTTGGATTAAGTTCGGTATCACTTGCCGCTGAAAAATATTTAGTATCTACACCATTGCTGATTACGAACATCTGCACTGCGGAAAATATGCCTGTAAACTTGCCTTCTCCTATATATTTTTTAATCTGATAAAATGCATCCATATATGAATGCTGCTTATTTTTAAGCTCAATATGAATCATCGGAAGCCCATTAATCATAAGCGTTACATCAAATCTTCTGTCTCTTGACTTCTCATCATCATTCCCAAGCGCACTATATTGATTTATCACTTCATACACACTGCTTCCTCCTGCAATGTGCTCATGATTCATCACAACCAAGTGAAGTCTCTGCGTATTTCTCTGTACATGTACCTGAACCTTTCCATTCTCACCAACAAGCCATTCACCTGCCTTATAAAAAGAAGAAAACTGAAGCTGGTTCTTTACCTGCTCAAATTCCGCATCTGACAATGGCTCTCCATTAAGTCTGTCTTTATTATTCTGCTCAAGAATATACCTAAAATTCTTCCATAAATCGTCTTCTGTCTTTAAATCATCTCTGTATACCCACTGCGATTCCCCATAGACTAACTGTTCAATCAGTTTCTTTTCTATCATTGCTTCTAATTCAGGCATTTCTCATCCCCCTTTACAAATTATCATATGTCTTTTCTATAAAACTTTACCTTCCCTATATGCTTCGAACAAATACGAAGGATTTTCATAATATACACTGCTATTGTAATCATCAATCTTAGGACTTATAAATGAATTATAGACCTTAATCAACGCATCAATTATATCAATATTCTCACTCTGCGCCACCTGTTTAATAAGGCGTTTATAGACCTCACATCCTCTATACTTCAAACATTTTAGTGCTTTTATGTTCCTTCCAACTCGAATTTCAGGCTTCTCAACCGCTTGATACCCTCCATGATATACTGTCATCACAGCCATTTGCTCACACTCCTTTCTTTTTGGGCTTCTTTTTTGTGTTTTTTAGGGATTTTTTACTTACGCTGGTGAAGAGTGATGATGGTGTTCAAATTGACAATACTAGTTGCAATTTTCTTTTGTTCCTCAATTTCAGGTATCGGAACTACAAGTTTTGTATAATCTTTCAGATTATAATTTGACCTTCCATCACCTGTTGCCATTGAAATAGCCCATTGCTTATGAGTATCGGTATTCAAATAAGTTGCAAAATAATTTGAATCCAATATTTCTTGATTTGGTCGAGTTACAATTGTTGCGAAACCTATTGAATTTGCTTCATTTTCGCCTATTACAGCAGATGTTCCTATATCACCAGTATGTACTGTTATTACATCCCCTAGCTGATGCATTCTTGATTTATTCTGTTTAGAAAATTCTTCATCAAGATAAATTGGGTTTTCTCCAAATTCAAAATATCCATCTTTTATATCTGAATTCCTAATCAATAAATGACCTTGATTTGTATAGTGTTCAGTCATTGTGGTTACTAAACCAATATATATTTCACCTAAGTCTGTAACCTTACGCTGTTCCCAAGTTTAAGTATTTAAAACACTCAAAATCTCCCTGACCATCATAATTGCATATCCGAGTAAATTCTGCCCTCTCCAATGCTCTATTTCCAGCCTTTTAGGGTCATTCATTGACAATCCAATGCCCCATATTGTATCTTTTACCGCACATTCTGCCAGTATAGCATTACCTGTTTGTTCTAATTTATGAAGTAATTCTTCATTTTGAGCAAATTTTGCTATAAGTCCCTGATATACAATAATCTGTCTCTTTCCATTCCATATATTGTCATTATAATTTGACACCAAGCGACCTAATTCCTTGATTCTTACTACATCATCGGTTGCAAGAATTTCTCTTGCAACCTTATCATCACCAAAGCAGATTGCTTTTTTATACATCATATACTGTTCCATGGATGAAAACTTAACATTATCTAGCCTAAAATATGAATTATACCAATTACTCAAATATCCATTTTCTTCATCCGGGTTATGAAAACACACTATATTCATTACACCATACCCACTTTCTGTACAGCTAAGTCAAGTTCTAAGTCATGAAGTCCATGATATGCTTTTTTCAAAAAATCTACCGGTATTTTCTTAACAATATCTGCGCTCGGAATGTTATAATACCATTGATAATAAGCATAAAATTCGCCAATCCAATCCGGCATAAAGCCCTGCATTGCTTGTCCCTGCTTCATATTATAATTTTCCGTATCGCAAAAATACTTCCATAGCTCCTGTGCGTCCATTGTATTTACATATGCTTGTGCCACATCTATACTTTTTCTTGTCTTACTGCACATATATGTATTGATAAAATCCTCAGTATCCTTATCCTGAAAATTCTGCGCCACATAATCAAATAACTTTCCCTGATTTTCAACCACATCGCCTAAATATACATCTGAATATGCACCCATTACTGTCACCTCTCAAACAAAGTACTGAACACATTTGTAACCGTGTTAGCATCCGATTCCACTAAATCGCGCATGTTTTTTCTTGCTGTCACATCACGTTTATTATATTTATCATTGAACTCAGAATATTCAACACTCATCAAACCATCTTGAATTTCATGTAATTTTGAATATGCCAGCTCAGATTTAATACAATATTGAATTCCCAGACCACCGAGTGAAAGCAGCTCCTCCAAAATATCTATGTCAATATTATCCTTCACAAATTCCTTCGCAATATAAAAGTACGAAGCATTGGCTCTCCAACCCTTGATAACATCATATTCACTGGTATCTATGCCATATTTCATAATAAATTTTCCAGCAAGCATTCTATATCTCTTTGAATCTGCTGCATCACGATGCTTCATAAGCTCTGCAAGCCACGCTAGAACATCATACTCCTTAAAATCTAGAATCTTAAGCTCATCGCAATCTAATTCATACTTATGTACCCAGCCATTTGTCTCCTCCGGTCTGCATACAGCCCACTCTTTTGCAAGTTCAATATCATCCGTAAGATAAAATCCACGTCCGTAATCATGCTTATCATCACCCTGTCTATACATAGGTGTGACAATCTTATTAAGAGTTCCATGATACAAGGTAATTTTAGCCATTTTTTTGCACTCCTTTCTTAGACAAACATGTTATGAAGCATGAAATTTTTGAGTTTTTTAAGCTCATCGCACTTATGCTGGTGAAGAGTGATGAGGTGGTCAAGGCTTTTGAGAGAAGCTCCAATTTGCTTTTGTTCATCCAATGATGGAACTAAAAATGTTTCATTCAAAAAATCCTCGGTAACCAAATCGTGCATCATTGTTGACGCTTTTGTACTTCTGGAAAGGATACGCTGCATCAATATTTCGTTATTGATTGCGTATTTCCAAAATTGTAAATCAAACTCTTTGATGGGTCTAAAAACGGCAAAAATATGAGAAACTATGCCATTTCCAATATCATTTTCAACAAACCTGCCATACCGAAACTCTTTGCTCTGATGTCCTTCAAAAGCAATATCACCCAAATTAAATGTGTAGTATGTCTTAAGATATTCAACCGTAGAAACTTTGACATCCTCTTTAAACTGCATTGTTGCCACAGTAATATTTCTATCCATTCTTATACTGCCATCATTTTTTTCACTGGATTTAACATATAATTCCGAGAACTTACGCTGTTCCCAAGCGTCAGTAAATCCTGAAAATCTTATTTCAGGAACATTTGTTCCGTTTTGTGAAAACATTTTTTGAAGCATATATTTTTTTAGTTTTCTTAAATCGTCACACTTACGCTGGTGAAGAGTGATGCACGCTTCCAAGGCATTAAAATATCTTCCAATTTTATACTGCTCATCTATATCTTGTGGTATTGTCAATTTAGTATCAAAGAAATCGTTCGGGGCAATATTCAATAAACCATGGTTTCTAGCACCTTCAGCAGCAATTTCATGTATACCTTTGTGCCAAAGATTTGTGGCATAATATGATACTAAAAAATCCGAATTTATCGGTGCATTCTGTTTTATTCTAAATACAATGTAAAGAGTTGATAATACGCCGTTTTCATACCTGTCCAAGCGCTTAATTGCACCCCAAGGTGCATCTGTAGACATACTCTTGTTATAAGCAAATTCTCCATTCTTTATCAAATAGTATCCACTAACATCTTTACTTGCCACTCGTTTATCAAAAAATTCATTCTGGTCTATAAGACCATATTGAGCTGATATTGTCAGTGGTAATTCAGATACTAAATCTTGATTTTTTCGGGTGACTCGTTCTACCACTTCCCCCAACTTACGCTGTTCCCAATCATTAGTGAATTTTTTGAATCTCACCTTTGGTTTACTCATACCTTACCCCTCCATCATCTTAATAATGTCATTTATTGATGCCATAATGCCCTCATCAGAAGAGGTTAAATCCTTAAGAAGTGATACGAATTCTCCCTGAGCCTTTGCAATCTCATCATCTGTCTTTTTCATGTCTGCAAGAAGTTCATTCAAATCAATCTCCTCTTCCTTCTCGAAATTGTCGACATATCTCGGAATATTGAGATTGAAATCGTTCTTCTCGATATCCTCAAAGCTTGCCAAGTATGACTCTTTATCCACAGTCTGTCTATTATTATACAGGTTTATAACTGCATCTATGTGCTCATCTGTCATTGTATTCTGCTTCTTTCCTTTGTCGAACTTCTGTGAAGCATCGATAAAAAGCACATCCCTGCCATCCCTATGCTTTTTTAGCACGACAATACATGTAGGAATTGATGTGTTGTAAAACAGATTTGCCGGCAGACCGATTACTGCATAGATGTTACCTGAGCGAATCAGCTTCTCCCTTATTTTGCCTTCTGCGGCACCTCGGAAAAGAACACCGTGTGGAAGGACAATCGCCATTGTTCCGTTACTCTTTAAATGGTAAAGTCCATGCAGAAGAAATGCATAATCTGCTTTTGATTTAGGTGCTAATACTCCGTAGTCGCTAAAACGCTCATCCTGCAAAAATCCTGCTGCCGCGCTCCAGTTTGCTGAATATGGCGGATTCATAAGCACCATATTAAAGTCTGTCTCTTCGCCTGTAGGCCAGTCAGAATCTAATGTATCGCCATTTCGAAGGTTCTGATTTTCCGCTGCAATTCCATGAAGGAACATGTTCATTCTTGCAAGGTTATATGTAGAATTCATAAGCTCCTGACCATAATACCTTATGTATTCCGGCTGTTTAGAGTACTTCTTTGCATTTAAAAGTAATGAACCTGAACCCATGCATGGGTCATACACTGACAAGCCTCTCTTATCTTCCTGTCCTGCAATAGCGATCCTTGTGAGTATCTTTGATACAGCCTGCGGTGTATAGAATTCTCCTGCCTTCTTGCCCGTCTCAGATGCAAACTGTCCGATTAAATACTCATATGCATTTCCAAGGACATCCGCATCAGAGTTCAACAAATCTGCCTTGTCAATTTCCTTTATAAGATTTGAAACCGTGTCACTCTGTTTTTGGTCGCCTGTTCCAAGTCGATTCGAGTACAAATCAATATCCGTGAACAAATCAACAAATAAAGGGTCACTCTGCTCAATATTGTTGAATGCTTTTTGAAGCTGCTCGCGGTTAAAGGAGTTATTTCTTGCCGCTTCCGCAAAATTAGTATAGGTAAGCTCCGGTTCAATAACATAATGACATTCTGAATTAAGCTGTTCCTTTAATTCCTCTGCACTCTCATCCTCAAGAGCTTCTTTATATGCTGTCAAAGCGGCTCTCAGATTTTCCGGCTTTGCATCATATAGCAAGTCATACACTTTGATTAAAAAAGAATCCGATAAATATTTATAAAATACAATTCCCAACAAATAATCCTTATATTCATTTGCATCCATCTTAGAGCGAAGTATATCTGCTCCACTCCACAATACACTGATTAAGTCTTTGCTGTTTTCTAAATCTGCCATATATTTTACCTCCGACTATCCGTCAATAATACTATGATTATAACCCTTATATGTTTCAATTTGCAACTGGGTAAAGTTATATAAAATTCTGCCTTATCTTTTTTATCATCACCAAAGCAGCACAAAGGCTGGCATTTAGAATAGTCACACCAAACGCTGACAAATCCATATTCATCATCCGCAGTAAAATTGTGGCAATATATAAAAGGCACATTATTATGAATATTGTACGTTTAATCCGTATTCATGCAATTATACTATCAATCTACTTGTTATCACAATTTTTTAAGAGTATAATATAGAACAGTTGAAATTTACTACCATTTCAAAATATGTAAGAAAGGAAGTATTACCATGAAATTAAAAGAATTACAGGATGCTATGATTGCTGCAATGAAGGCAAAAGATAAATTCAGAAAGGATGCCATCGCAGACCTTGTATCTGCTGTCAAAAAGAAAGGCATTGATGCCGGCTGCCGTGAAGACATCCCTGATGATATGGCAATCGAAGCTATTTTAAAAGAGATAAAGACAGTTAAAGAGCAGATAGATACGTGCCCTGCCGACAGAACGGAGCTTCTTGCCGACTACCGGAAGAAATACGAGATTATGAGCGAATTCGCTCCTAAGATGCTCTCCGCAGAGGAGGTCGCTGCAATCCTCAACGAGAAGTTCGCTGACGTTCTCGCAACCAAAAACAAGGGTCAGATTATGAAAGCTGTCATGGGCGAATTAAAAGGCAAAGCTGACGGAAAAGTCATCAATCAGGTCGTAGCTGAGCTTACAAAATAATATCTTTGACAAATAGAGCATTTTAGTCTCATTGTCACAACAAAAGACCGCCAATGGCGGTCTTTCCTATAAATCAAAAATCCCCGGTAAATTCTACCGGGGATAAAATAAAGAAAGCGCGAGACGGGAATCGAACCCGCGACCCCCTCCTTGGCAAGGAGGTGCTCCACCGCTGAGCCACTCGCGCATTGTACTTTGTAAGCTGTTGCACTCACAAGGACAAGTAGTATATTACTACATGTCCTTGAATAAGTCAACACTTTTTTTGAAATTTTTTAAAATTTTTTTAATAAATTATTTTTACATAACTTTTTAACTGTTTCTAATAGTATAATAAGCAGAGTCACGCCTTGCATTTAGATAAAAGCCTGACACCTCTATTTAGATTATCAATTATACAATTCGCCAAGAGTTGTTTCTCCCCAGCTGTAGTTTGTCAGATAGTTCCCCTTAAATAACTGTGCATATTCCTTTCGCCCTGTCAGATAATCATAGAGGTCGCAGTTAACCTTGTCACATATAATACGCCTTTTCCCATCCACAGCCTCAACAATATCTGCAATTCCATATTCTTCAAGAAGATTTTTAAGGCGCAGGGCAACCTTGCGATATCTTGAAAATATGACAGGACTCACAGGTTCATCCTCCCACAGAAAGCTTATCGCCTCCTCCGATGTCACAAATCCGCCGCGTCTATCAACAAGTAATGCAAAAAGCTCCTTCGATTTCTTGTTTCGAAACGCTATAGGTCTTCCATCCACAAACACATCAAAATATCCAAAGGTCCTTATCATGACCCTGTGACCGGCACATGACATTTTTTTCATATCTGCGTGCACACTATCCTCACATTCAGGCACCATATACAGCATAATATATCTTGGTGACACATTGTCGGATGTTTTACGCGAACACACTGCTCTCACTCTTTTTACTGTGTTTGAGCCTATATCATCATAGGCAAATTCAGCTTCTCCATCTCTTAACAGATTCTCAAAAGCACTATATTCTGTCAAACTGCGCTCGACAAAGCTCTCAATAGGAGTTCCTTTTTTCATAAGCTCGTCCCACTCGTCAACTGAATATCCAAAAAAGACACATATATTCTCACTCGAATACAGCGGTATGACACAGCCATCCGCAGTAACCTTGAATGCCGCTACTCCATCTGTGAACTGTCTCATAAGCTGAGTCATATTTTCCTTGAGGCTCTCGTTCTCACTGCGAAGCTTCTCTGTTTCTGCCACATCAACAAGCCTCCTGCAGCAATAAAAGCTTATATTTTCATCTATTTTGAGAAAAATTCCGCTATAAGACCGTATCTGTCCATCCGATGACTTTGCGCGATAATTTATCACGGACGGATATTCTTCATACTGCACTGCGGTTTTGTTTTGTATAAAATTTTCAAAGAAGGCTTGAACCTTTTTCACATCCATAGCTTCCACTGTATCTGTTATCCACTTCTGTGTGGCCTCTTCAAGCTGCATTGGGATATTTTCAAGCCATGTGAACATCGGTGAGTTATTGCTATAAAGGCATTTTACCATGTTAGACGAAAAATTATACTCAAATATCTTGTCATATACCTCTGACAATGCCTTTATGTACCTTCTTGTCTCTCTATCCTTCCTCGCAAGCTGTCTCTTAGTGACATCCATGCACACACTCTGGAATTCTTCAGTTCCGTCCTCATTCACTACCTTTGTAACCCATCCAAAAATATGAGCCCGCGTGCCATCAAACCTCAATACCGACATTTCACCAGCCACAGGTACTCCCGCCTTGTAAACCCTGTTAAGATATACTGAAAACCTCTGCCTTTCTTCAACCGGAATAAGAAGAAAAAGATTGTTGCGGTACATCTCAATATAGTCTGCTTCCCCATCCTTCTTTTCAGAATAATGCAGAAATTCCAACATTTTATTATTGATATATGTAATTTTCGGCTGCTTCTCACATGTATATTTTATAAATCCGCATGGGACAGTGTCATTCAGGAAATCTAAATTATGAAGTTTTTTTACAGCACCAGCTTCCTGTGCATTGGCAGAAAGCTCACATGCTATGGTATCAACCTCCATATCACTTACATCAACGAGTACCGCATATCCGATAAGACAGCCATCAGCATTGCGCTTGACTGTAACAGATTCTTTCACATAACTAATGCTTCCATCTTTGTTTACAATATGATACTCTGATGTATTTTTGCCTTCCTCCTGTGCCATTCCGTGCAAAAACAACTCATATGTCTCCCTGTCACATTCAGCGACAAGCCATGCATATCCGCCTTCTCTATTGCACAAATCTTCCTTAGAATATCCTGTCATGCAGCACAGACTGTCACTCACAAAGCACATTTTTCCCATATCAGATAAATCATACTCATGATATCCGCTTATATTATCCAAAATGTCAAACATTCCCACACTAATACTCCAAAATACATTTTTAAATATTATATACTCCCTTTGTGCTTAACGCTACCCTTTTCTTAACTCAGCCTTTTTTATCTTTCCACTAATAGTCTTAGGCATTTCTGACACGAATTCGATAAGCCTGACCCACTTGTACTCGGCAAGCCTCCTGTTACAAAATTCTTTTATCTCCAGTTCCATTTCTCTATTCGCTTCGCAGCCGTGCCCAAGCACTATCACCGCCTTTATTGCCTGACCACGCAGTTTATCCGGAACACCTATAACACTGCACTCAACAACATCCGGATGCTCCATAAGCACATTTTCAATCTCATAAGGACCTACTCTGAAGCCTCCTGTCTTTATGATATCATCAAATCTTCCATGGAACCAATATAGACCATCACTGTCCTTGTACGCAGCATCTCCTGTATGGTACACACCATCTCTCCATACATATCCAAATTGTTCGTCATTATCAAGATATCCGGTAAATACTCCCGGCTGCTTTCCGCTCTCAGGCGGTATAATGACAACCTCACCAATCTGTCCGTCCTGAACTTTTCTTCCTTCCCTGTCACGCAATTCTATATTATAAAAAGGTGAAATTGTGCCCATCGACCCCTCCTTTGGCTGTCTCCCCATAAAATTCGCCATAAGGAGTGTTGTCTCTGTCTGCCCGTAACCTTCGCAAAGCGGTATTCCTGTCGCCTGCGTAAATTTTCTGAATATCTCCGGGGCAAGCATTTCTCCTGCAGTTGATGCATGCTTTAATGACGGCATCCTGTCAATTCCTTTGCGGACAAGATATCTGTACACTGTCGGCGGTGCACAAAATGAAGTTACGCCATAACGGTTAATCACTGCTACAAGCTGCTTCGGGTCAAAATTATCAAAGTCATATACCATCACAGCACTGCCAACAAGCCACTGCCCATATATTTTTCCCCATGAAGCTTTTGCCCAGCCTGTCTCCGCCACCGTAAAATGCAGACCATTATCCTGTGCCTGCTGCCAGTATTTTGCTGTCACAATATGCGCTAACGGATATGAGAAATCATGTATCACACCTTTAGGATATCCGGTTGTCCCGGATGTAAAATAGAGCATCATAGGGTCTGATACGTTCGTATTAACTCTCTCAAACACATCAGACGCACTTTCCATTTCTGATGTAAGATTAACAAATCCATCAATATCCTTTTGCACACACCATAGCTTTGCGCTATGTCCTGCCTTCCTTAATGCTTCTTTTATATTACATGCAGCATCATCCTGTGCTGTACATACTACAGCCTTTATCTTGGAGGCTTTTATTCTGTACACAAAATCATCAACCGTCAGCATATGTGTAGCAGGTATCATGACTGCACCTAATTTATGAAGTGCTACCGCTGCAAACCAATATTCATAATGGCGTTTCAGGACAAGCATAACCCTGTCCCCTCTTCCTATTCCTGATGCCCTAAATACATTAGCCATCTTATTGCTATACCTTTTTACATCGAGAAAACTGAATACATGCTCTTCATTTTCCACATTGCACCATACTATCGCTCTCTTATCAGGTGCAATTTCTGCATATTTATCAACCACATCATATCCAAAATTAAAATTCTCCGGATAGTTAAGTGTTATTTTTTTCAAATTTCCGTTTTCGTCCATAACCTCGGTACAAAAATTCTGATATATACTGCTCATATTTTTCCTCTCACTGCTGGCTGATTTTTTACAACATTCATGCCTATGCTGCGAAATCTGTCATAACGTCTGTTGACTAGCTCAAGGTCGTTTGAGAGCATATCAACCTCTTTTGAAATAAGCCTTCTGATACGCTCATAGAATTCCTTTTTCCCGATATCCTTCTCGGAAAGTATCCTCTCTATTACGCCGAGATTCCTCGCATCCTCCGCTGTAAGCTTAAGACTTGCCGCCGCTTCCCTTGCTTTCTTTGCATCCTTCCAGAGAATACTTGCACATCCCTCCGGTGATATAACAGAATATACTGCATTTTCAAGCATCCATACTCTGTCGGCGTAGGCAAGTGCAAGCGCACCTCCGCTTCCTCCTTCACCTATAAGAATAGAGATAATCGGCACACACAATGTAGACATTTCACAAAGATTTTCCGCTATTGCCTGTCCCTGCCCTCTCTCTTCCGCCTCAATGCCGCAATACGCTCCTGATGTATCTATAAAACATATGACAGGTCTTGCAAACTTCTCCGCCTGTTTCATAAGACGCAGTGCTTTTCTATAGCCTTCCGGATGAGGTGCGCCAAAATTCCTATAGCTGCGCTCCTTTACTATGGGGCCTTTTTCAATGGCAATCACAGTCACAGGCTTACCCTCAAGTCTTGCAATCCCTCCGACCACTGCTTTATCATCCGCAAAACATCTGTCACCATGAAACTCTGTAAAATTTTTAAATATATTTTTTATGTAATCCGTTCCCGTCGGTCTTCCATTATCTCTCGCAGCTTTCACACGCTCATAAGGTATTTCATTCATAAAATTTACACTCCACCATGCATCAAAAGAAGCTCTCCAAGGAACTTTTTCTGATTATTTCTCTCAACTATTGTGTCAATAAATCCATGCTCTAAAACGAACTCTGCTTTCTGAAAGCCCTGGGGAAGAGTCTTTCTTGTTGTCTGTTCTATCACTCTTGAGCCTGCAAAACCAACCGTAGCTCCCGGCTCTGCAATTATTATGTCCCCTTCCATTGCAAAGCTTGCCGTGACACCTCCCGTTGTCGGATCCGTAAGCACTGCAATATACAACAGTCCGGCATCACTATGGCGTTTAACTGCCGCACTTACTCTTGCCATCTGCATAAGGGATAGAAGTCCCTCCTGCATCCTGGCTCCACCGGAAACAGTAAAACCAACCACCGGAAGATGCTTCCATACAGCATATTCGAATATTCTTGTAAGCTTCTCTCCAACAGCACTTCCCATGCTTCCCATCATAAAATATGCTTCCATCACAAAAATACAGCAATTTACACCGCCAATCTTTGCCTCTCCGCATATTACTGCCTCTGTCTCTAAGCTTGCTGTGCGCACTGTGTCAAGCTTCTCATCATAGCCCGGAAATTCAAGCGGATTTCCGGCATTAACATTCTGATACATCTCGACAAAGCTTCCTTCATCTGTTATAAGCCTTATCCTCTGTCTTGCTCTCATTCTAAAATGATATCCACAGCTGCATACCATATTCCGGGCATACAGTCTGCTCACAGGAATCTCTTTATGACAGTTAGGACATTTTTTCTCTGGCTCGCCTTCATCCTGCATAACAGGTGCACAGTTTCTTCCACCCTCCTCAAGCTTGTTCTTCGGCTTTAAAAAATTAATAAGTGCCATTTTGCCTCCCACTTTATATACTGCTTCATCTGTTTCCCATGAATGTCAGATCATAATTTCCCGATGCAAATCTGTCATCCTCCACAATCCTAAGCTGCTCCTGTGTATTTGTCTTTATTCCTTCAATAACAAGTTCACAAAGAGAAGCTCTCATCTTTCGTATAGCTTCCTCTCTGGTCTTTGAATACACTATAAGCTTCCCAAGAAGTGAATCGTAATATGGTGATACACTCATTCCATCTACAAGGCATGTATCAAAGCGCACTGAAGGTCCTCCCGGAACATGAAGCATTTCAAGCCTTCCACAATTACCGGCATTTATACGGCATTCTATCGCCGAGCCGTCAAGCCTTATATCTCTCTGTGTAAAATTAAATTCAATTCCTGCCGCAATCCTTATCTGCCATTTTACTATATCAATTCCTGTTAAAATCTCAGTGACGCAATGTTCCACCTGAAGCCTTACATTCATCTCCATAAACCAGAAATTATTATCTCTGTCAAGCAGGAACTCAAGTGTTCCTGCACCAACATAACCAATTTTTTTGACTGCATCAGCTATAAGCTGTATCATATGCAGCCTGTCATTTCTGTCAACAGCAGGCGAAGGTGTCTCTTCTATAAGCTTTTGATTTCTTCTTTGGACAGAGCAGTCTCTCTCACCAAGACATACAACATTGTGAAATTCATCAGCTAACACCTGAAATTCGACATGCCTTGCCGGATATATATATTTTTCAAGGTACATGCTTCCGTCACCAAATGCTCCTAATGCCTCACTCACGGCCTGCATATATGCCTCTTCAAGCTCATCCGCATTTCTTATAAGACGGATTCCTCTTCCACCGCCACCTGCACATGCTTTTAACATGACAGGATATCCGATTTTTTCTGCCTCCGTCTTCGCATCGCTTACAGATTCAACAGCCCTGCTGCCCGGAATAACTTTAAGCCCTGTGTCATTTATAAGTTCCTTCAGGACTGCTTTATCGCTAAGCCGCTCCATGCTGTCAGGGTCAGGGCCTATAAATACAAGCCCATTTTTTCTGCACAGCCTTGCAAAATGTGCATTTTCAGAAAGAAAACCATATCCCGGATGTATTGCCTGTGCTCCTGTAAGAATCGCCGCACTGATTATCTGTTTTTCATTCAGATAGCTCTGTGATGCCTCAGCACCTCCTATGCATACGCTCTGGTCTGCAAGTGCAACATGAAGCGCATTTTTGTCTGCTTCTGAGTAGACGGAAACTGTGAGTACTCCCATCTCTCTGCATGCACGTATTATCCTGACAGCTATCTCGCCACGATTGGCAATTAGAATCTTTGAAAACATAATCTACTCCACTTCTGTTATAGCAAATGAAAAATCTGCCAATACGCACAGCCTTCCGTCAACCGTCACTGTGCCATGTGCAAAATAAAATGGGTGTTTCGCTCTTATTATGCTGCACTTTGTCTCTATCAAATCACCCGGACGCACAGGAGAGCGGAATTTTACATTATTGAGTCCTGTGTATACCGGAAGCTTTCCTTCCACAATGACATCCTTCATAAGCACGCATGCTGACTGTGCCAGTATTTCACACAAAATCACACCTGGTACAACAGGGTTTCCCGGAAAATGCCCATCAAGAAAGAACTCATCTCCTCTTACCCTGTAGTGTCCTGTCGCAGTTCCATCACAGGCATATGCATCATCTAACAGAAGCATGCTGTTCCTGTGTGGAAGAATATTCATAATCTCTTCTTTATCCATATTTTCCCTCAAGCTTATACTTCCTGTAAATATATCAGAGCATCATAATTCACGGCTCTGTTTAACTTAAATTATTTTTGTATTTTGAACAGCTCCGTCCCATATTCAACCATTTGACCATCCGATACACATATCTGAGATATAATTCCATCTGTATCGGCAGTAATTTCATTCATAAGCTTCATAGCCTCGATAATGCATAGTGTCTGACCTTTTTTTACACAATCACCGACAGCAGCATAAGGGCTGGCATTCTCTGCCGGTGCTGCATAGAACACACCCACCATAGGAGACCTGACACTTATGTATGGGGATTCCGCTTTTGTCTTTATGGATGCCCCTGTATTTTCTTCTGCCTTAACCTGCACATCTTCGCAGGCTGCATGCTGCATACCTGATACCGGAATATATGACACATTTTCACCCACATTCCGCTCTAAACGCAATGTCTTATCTCCATTAGTAAGCTCAAACCCTGTAAGCTCAAGCTCCTTCATAAGTGCAGCATATTTTCTAATCTCGGCTTCGTTCATATTCACACCTTTCTGAATGCAAGACATGCATTATGTCCTCCGAATCCAAGCGAATTAGAAAGTGCCAGCGTTATATCCGCTTTCACAGCCTTATTCGGAACATAATTCAAGTCACATTCATCATCCTGTTCAAGAAGATTTATCGTTGGAGGAATAATGCCCTCGTTAAGTGCCATAATACATGCAAGTGCTTCTACCGCACCGGCTGCACCTAACAAATGACCTGTCATTGATTTTGTCGAGCTGATGTATGCTTCTGCTGCTGCCTCATCTCCTAGTGCATTTTTGACAGCCATAGTTTCCACAAGATCGTTCATATGAGTTCCTGTGCCATGTGCATTTATGTAGACTTTATCGCTATCCACATACCCTGCCTCCTTCATTGCCTCCTTCATTGCCTGCGTTCCGCCACGCGCCTGCGGGTGCGGTGCTGTAATGTGATATGCGTCACAGGTTGAACCATATCCGCACACCTCACCATATATCTTAGCGCCTCTGTTTATTGCATGTTCGTATTCCTCAAGCACAAGTGCTGCTGCGCCTTCCCCGATAACAAAGCCTCCTCTTCTCCTATCAAACGGCAGTGAAGCCTTGTCCGGATTATCAGATGTTGAAAGTGCCTGCATATTTATAAAGCCTGCCACAGCTGATTTTGTTATTGACGCTTCCGCACCGCCGGCTATAACAGCATCAGCATAACCGTGTCGTATCATTCTCATGGCTTCTCCTATCGCATTAGAACCCGAAGCACAAGCTGTCACCGCAGGCATGGCGCTTCCTCTGCAATCATGCCTGATTGCAATCATTCCTGCTGCCATATTTCCTATCATCATCGGTATAAAAAGCGATGAAACTCTTCTTGGTCCTTTCTCAAGCAGCTTTGTGTGTTCAGTCTCGAACGTTCCTATTCCACCGATTCCTGTTCCGAACATAACCGCAAACCTTTCAGGCTCTACTTCTCCTTCTATTCCACTCTCTGCTACAGCCTGTGCCGCTGCTGCAACTGCAAGCTGGGCGTATCTGTCAGTTCTTAGTATCTCATTTACTTCAAGATAATCCTTTGCATCAAAATCCTTAACCTCAGCGGCAAGTTTTGCCTTAAAACCATCTGTATCGAATAAAGTGATTGGAGCTATTCCATTTTTTCCGTTTTTAAGGCTCTCCCATGTATTCCTTACATTGTTTCCTACCGGAGTTACTGCACCCATTCCTGTGACGACTACCCGTCTTAATCCACACATATCTTTTACCTTTCTCTTCATATCCTTGAAAATCACAAAACCCGGACATAGCATATTCACATAGCTATTCCGCCATCAACACGCAGCACCTCTCCGGTCACATAATCCGCATTAACAAGATATGCCACCGCTTCTGCCACATCCTGCGGGTTTCCCATTCTGCCAAGCGGAATCATTCCAAGCAGCGGATTTTCAATCTGATTTTCTGTCATATCAGTTTTGATAAAACCGGGAGCAACTGCATTGCAGCGTATTCCTCTTGGCGCTAATTCCTTTGCGACTGATTTAGTAAGGCCTATAAGTCCTGCCTTTGATGCTGCATAATTGCACTGTCCTGCATTGCCCATTATCCCTGAAACACTCGATATATTGACGATGCAGCCTTCCCTGTTCTTTATAAAAATACCCGAACAATGCTTTATCATATTGAATGCACCTTTAAGATTCGTATCTAAAACACGTTCAAAGTCGTCCTCCTTCATCATTGCCAAAAGTCCATCCCTTGTTATTCCTGCATTATTCACAAGGATATTCACTGTCCCAAATTCTTTTTTTATCTGTGCGACAATGTCTTTTACCTGTACATAATCAGAAACATCGCACCGATATGTCACTGCCTTCACGCCATAATCTGCCCTGCATTTGGCACATACCGCATCCGCTGCCGCCTCATTTCCTGCATATATCACGGCAATATCTGCGCCGTAGGATGCAAGTTTTCCTGCAATGGCAGCTCCAATCCCTCTTGATGCTCCAGTTATTACAGCAGTTTTACCTTTAAGCATTTTCAACCTCTCTTTGAAGCATTCCTCAACTTCATAATTAATCTGATTTCCTTAAAATATACTCTTATAGCAGATATGTCTGCTAATACCGAACTATATAATGTACTTTGCAGCACTTCTTAAAATCTGCTCAGCTCCCTCAATTACTTCCTTTACAATCTGTGCCGCCGGCTGCTCTTTCTTTACAAGCGCTGCAATCTGTCCTGACAAAAAGCAGCCCTTCTTCTCATCGCCCTCCTTGACTGCAAGCCTTAATTTTCCAACCGCAAGAGCTTCAAGTTCATCATCAGGCATACCTGCATATTCTGCTTTTGAATAATCTCTTGCAAACTGAGTTCTAAGACTCCTCACCGGATGTCCAAGGCGCCTGCCTGTAACCATCGTGCACAGGTCTGTCGCCTTTAAGATTTTCTCCTTATACACCGGATGAATGTTACATTCAACTGCACTCAGAAACCGCGTTCCCATTTGGATTCCCTGTGCACCAAGCATAAATGCTGCGGCTGCTCCTCTTCCATCTGCTATTCCACCGGCTGCAATAACCGGAAGTGTTGTTGCATCACATATCTGCGGAACGAGCACCATTGTTGTAAGCTCTCCTACATGTCCGCCGCTCTCACCGCCCTCTGCAATAAGTGCCGAAGCTCCAAGTCTTGTCATAAGCTTCGCCATAGCTACTGATGCGACAACAGGTATTACTTTGATTCCGGCATCTAACCATTCCTTTATATATTTTGATGGGTTTCCGGCACCTGTCGTAACCACTTCAACTTTTTCATCTATGACAGCCTTTGCAATCTCATCTGCAAAAGGGCTGAGAAGCATAATATTCACTCCTATCGGCATATCTGTAAGCTTTCTTGCAATATGTATCTGTTCAACCACATAATCCGCCGGAGCATTTCCGGCAGCAATTATCCCAAGACCACCGCTCTTAGACACTGCCGCCGCAAGCCTTCCATCAGCTATCCAAGCCATTCCACCTTGAAATACCGGGTATTTAATACCCAGCATTTCATTAATCTGTGTTCTTATCATAGCTTAGCCCTGCTTGCTTTGGATGAATCTGTCAAGCTCGTCAACTGTTTCAACCTTTTCATCCAGCTCTATCTCAATGCCAAGCTCATCCTCAAGACTCATTAATAACTCAACCGTATCAAGTGAGTCAATTCCAAGGTCAACAAATCTGCTCTCCGGCTTAACAGCAGAGACATCACATCCTGTACGTTCCGCAACAGTTCTTGCAATAGCATCAAAATACATTTTAAAATCCTCCTTAATATATGCCCTCATTCCGGAGCATCTATTCATGCATTATATATACAGTATGTTCCACTCTTAGGACACCGACGTTCCAAAAGCGTTCCTTAGTATTATTTTATTTACATGATATCAAGGGCAAAAGGTCAAAAAGCTCCCGCAGTCATTACAAGACTTACATCTTTGACATTTGAAGCCTTAACGCTCTCTTAGCATATTTGAAACACTGTTTTTAAAGCATAAAATAAGGTGCCAAAATGTTCTTACACATTTATATAAATACATTTTTATATGTACTTATACATAAATAAAATAGTGTAATACATTTTGACACCTTATTTTAATTAATTAACATCTTTTTAGAATGACTAACAGCTAAATCAAGTTTCATGCTGTCAGCTATTATGCATCTTTCTACGCCATTAAGCTAGCAACTCTTCCATCTCGTCAAGGAGTCCGGCAAATACATCAAGACCTGTCTTGATTGCATCAGGCTTAGACATATCAACGCCTGCAATCTTAAGAAGCTCGATTGGATAGTCAGAACCGCCGCTTGATAGGAATTTCATGTAACGGTCAACAGCAGGCTGTCCTTCCTTGCGTATCATAGATGCTATCGCAACTGCCGCTGAGAAGCCCGTAGCATACTGATATACATAGAATGGTGTATAGAAATGAGGAATTCTTGCCCACTCAATCTCAATATCACGGTCAACAACCATATCAGGTCCGAAGTACTGCTTATTAAGTTCATAGTACATCTCATTGAGTGCCTTTGCTGTTAAGCTGTTTCCTGCCTCTGCCATCTCATGTGCCTTCTTCTCAAATTCGGCAAACATTGTCTGGCGGTATACTGTTCCCTTGAAGCTGTCAAGAAAATGATTTATAAGGTATGCCTTCTCTGTCTTGTCCTTTGCATTATCAATAAGATAGAAGTTAAGAAGTGCTTCGTTACATGTTGACGCAACTTCTGCGACAAAAATTCTGTATGCTGCATATACAAGCGGCTGTGTCGAATTAGACTTATAACTGTGAAGAGCATGTCCCATCTCATGTGCAAGAGTGAACATAGAATCTAAGTTGTCCTGATGATTTAAAAGGACATAAGGATGAACACCGTTCGGCCCCCATGAATAAGCACCGCTTCTCTTTCCTTCATTCTCATATACATCAATCCAGCCGCCGTTAAAGCCTTTGTCAAGAAGTGCGATATAATCCTTTCCAAGAGGTGCGACGCCCTTCTTTACTATTTCCTTTGCCTCCTCAAATGTGATGTGCATGTCAAAATCCTTAACCATAGGTGTATACACATCATACATATGAAGCTCGTCCATGCCGAGAGCCTTCTTGCGAAGCTTGACATAGCGGTGCATAAGAGGAAGTCCCTCATGTATTGTATCTATAAGATTGTCATAGACTGATAGCGGAATATTTCCGTCAAAAAGATATGATTCTATGCTTGAATTATATTTTCTTACCTTTGCTGAAAAAATGTCACCCTTTACAAGTGATTCATAGTTAGCAGCAATAGTATTCTCGAAATTCTTAAATGCACCATGCAGAGTCTTAAAAGCCTCCTTGCGCACTCTTTTGTCATTGCTTCTTATAAATATTCCGTAACGGCCATGTGTCAATGTGACATCCTCACCGTTCTCATCCTTTATTGTTCCAAACTTGACATCAGCATTATTGAACATTCCGAATACTTTTTTAGGTCCGCCAAGAACATCATCAGCCGAAGCTAAGACAGCTTCCATATCAAGTGAAAGTACATGCGGTTTCTTTCTTGAAATATACTCCCACTTCTTAGCATAGAGCTTAAGCTCCTCACACTCAGACATATATTTCTCAACAACGGCATCATCTATCGTAAGCATCTCAGGATTTACAAATGATGTCATCTCTCCTGACTTAACCATGATATTCTCTGCTTCACCCGAAAGTGCCTGTGACTCGGCATTAGTTGTATCCTGGTCATATAACTGATGTGCATAGCAGTAGATGCGGTCAAGCAGATTATTAAGCTTATCTTCAAGCTTGAACACTGCAAGCATATCAGCACTGCTCTCTCCTATCTTTCCTTTATAGCTTTCAATCTCCTCTGCCACCTTCACCGCTTCGGCATATTCCGCTCTCCACGCATCAGTATCCGGATATATATCCTCTAATCTCCATGTATAGTTCTTATCTGTCTCACTTCTTTTTAAAACTTTATTTGCCATTGCATCCTCCCGGAATTATAATTATAATGTGTAGTTGCTAAGTCATAATATATTTTGACCCAACAAATAATATACATTAATTTTACGATAAAAACAAGACAACCTTCCGCTATAACCCGGCTGATTGGAGGAATACATGCAAAATCCCGAAAAAATATCTTTTACGACAATCGAATCCTTCTATAAAAAATGTTCTCACGAAGCAAATTATGACTACGAACCATATATAGATTATGATTCTGAACCGGATATTATAAAGTCCGACTATGAACCGCCGCTTCTTAACAATACCGGGCTTGAACTTTTCAAAGATAAAAATACATTAACCTTTTATATCTTCAATCAAACTCACGATATCATAGGCTATTGCAGTGCTTTCTCATATTCTATCATCATCAATAATACTTCCTGTCATGAATTGTCTGTGCTTATCGACCCGGCATACAGAAGGCATGGTCTTGGCAGCATGCTCGTAAAACAGATGCTTCTTACTATTGACAACAACAAAACCTTTACCACATCTGTCACGCTTGTCGGAACTGATGAACATTTTGCAAACAACTGTGGCTTTGATTATTCTCACAGTGAACATTTTATGACAAGAAAGCCTTATAATGAGCTTGACGAGCAATACAAAGGCAATGAAAAAGAGTTTAGACGTGTCACTCCGAGTGAAAGATACTCCCCATCACAATATCCTATATCTGTCTTATGCCAGCCGGATTCTGCTCCACCGAGATACTTATACCGGCTTGATTACCGTTATACAAGAAAATGTCGTTGCTGCGTCCATGAATGCAGTGATTATGTCAACATTTCTGACGTATTTACAGTTCCGAAATACCGCGGTAAAGGATATGCCGGAATGCTAATCAACTATATTGCCTTGGATTTTCCGCAAAAAAAGCTTCTTTTACAGGTTGCCGGCAATAATACACCTGCAATTCATGCTTACATGAAAATCGGATTTACATTTTTAAGAACCTTCGATTACTATGATATGGTGCTAGAGTAATAATATCGAAGAAGAATTAAAATTCTATGGTTCGGGTGTCAAAACATGCCAAGTTAATCTATAAGTGTATAACAAGTTATATTTATGCATATCTCTTCGTTGTCCGAAGCAAGATGTTCTAAGGACTCTGATAAACATTTTCTATACGTCCGCCACCGAAGCGAAGCATACATCCATGTATGCATTGCTTCTAAAGCAGCATCCATGCTGCTTTTGGCTGGAAATCAAACAGAGTCCTAAGAACAACTAAGCTTCTCCCAAAAGTCGAGATATTCATAAATATAGCTTGTTATACACAGATAAGTTACAGAGCATGTTTTGACACCCGAACCAAATTATCTAAAAAAGCTGTAGTTTATCGGACACAATTTATCCGAAAACCACAGCTTTTTAGATATCATTTTCAATTATTTACGAATATTTTGAGGACTTTGAGAGTGCAAATCACATAACCCTCCGGCACCGGAGTGTCATTTGCTTTGCACCTTACCCTTCCTCACCAGCTGTATTATTGAAGGTTTGTATATCCCATAAGATATTCATCAACTTCCTTTGCCGCATCGCGTCCTTCACGGATAGCCCATACTACAAGTGACTGTCCTCTGTGCATATCTCCGGCGGTAAATACCTTATCAACATTTGTCGCATGTCTGCCCGGTGCAGTGTCAACATTGGTTCTTGCGTTGAGTGCAACTCCGAAAGCATCCGATACATACTTCTGCGAACCGAGGAAACCGGCTGCGATGAGTACGAGATCTGCTTCAAGCTCGAACTCACTTCCTGCAACCTCTGCCATCATCATGCGCCCTGTCTTTTCGTCCTTCTTTGACTCAAGCTTAACACATTTTACTTTACACAGCTTTCCATTCTTATCCTTTATAAACTCCTTAACTGTCGTCTGGTATAATCTTGGGTCTTTTCCGAACACTGCAATAGCCTCTTCCTGACCATAGTCTGTCTTGCAGACTCTCGGCCACTGTGGCCATGGATTATTCTCAGCTCTTGTATCCGGGAGCTTTGGCATCATCTCAAGCTGTACAACCGATGCACATCCAAGACGTATTGAAGTTCCCACGCAGTCATTTCCCGTATCACCGCCACCGATGACAACGACCCTCTTTCCTTTTGCGTCAATATACTTCCTGTCAGCAAAGTTAGAATCAAGCAGGCTCTTTGTCACTGATGTAAGATAATCCACTGCAAAGTATATTCCCTGTGCATCCCTTCCCGGAGCATTTATATCCCTTGGATTTGCCGCACCGCAGCAGAGTACAACCGCATCATAATCCTTAAGTATCTTAGCTGCCTTTACATTGTCACCGACATTTGCATTGGTCACGAACTCAATTCCGTCCGCTTCCATGATATTGATTCTTCTGTCAATGATATGCTTTTCAAGCTTCATATTAGGAATACCATAGCGGAGAAGTCCTCCGACTCTGTCTGCACGCTCATAGACTGTCACCTTATGACCACGCTTGTTTAGCAAGTCTGCCGTTGCAAGTCCCGCAGGGCCTGAACCAATGACTGCGACCTTCTTGCCTGTTCTCACTTCCGGCGGATTAGGTGCAACATAGCCCTGCTCAAAAGCATTCTCAATTATTGTCTTCTCGTTCTCCTTAGTTGTCACAGGTGAACCGTTGAGCCCGCAGGTACACGCTGCCTCACATAACGCCGGACATACTCTCGATGTGAATTCCGGAAAATTGCTCGTCTTTGCAAGCCTGTTATATGCTCTGTGAAGATTTCCACTGTAGAGAAGATCGTTCCACTCAGGAATGAGGTTGTTGAGAGGACAGCCCGACACCATCCCCTTTAACACCTTTCCTGACTGGCAGAATGGTACGCCGCAGTCCATGCAGCGCGCTGCCTGCTGTCTCTGCTCTTCTATAGTGAGCGGAGTGTGAAACTCATTGAAATTCTTAATTCTGTTCTTTGGCTTGACAGCCTCGCTGTCAACTCTCTCATAATCCATAAATCCTGTCGGCTTTCCCATGAATTTCCCTCCTTACTTCGCTGCTTTGTTGGCATAAAATGCTTCAATCTGTGCCTGCTCACTTGAAAGACCCTTCTCTTCCATCTGAACAATCTTCTGCATCATTCTCTTATAATCGTGAGGTACAATCTTCTTGAACTTAGGAAGATAATCCCCAAAGTTGTCAAGAATCTGCTTGCCTTTTACAGAGTTAGTATAAGCAACATGCTGCTGTATCATTTCCTTAAGCTCTAAGACATCATACTTGTCTGTGACTTCTTCTGTTGATACAAGCTCCTTATTAAGCTTTTTATAAAGACTGCTGTCCTCATCAAGCACATATGCTATACCGCCGCTCATGCCCGCCGCAAAGTTCTTTCCTGTATTTCCAAGAACAACAACCCGTCCTCCTGTCATGTACTCACAGCCATGGTCGCCAACACCTTCGACAACCGCCTTAGCACCTGAGTTACGAACGCAGAAACGTTCACCGGCAACACCGTTTATATAAGCCTCACCGCTTGTAGCACCGTATAGTGCTACATTTCCGATAATAATATTTTCATCCTGCTTAAATCCCGAACCTGTCGGAGGATATACCACAAGCTTACCGCCGGAAAGACCTTTTCCGAAATAATCGTTGCTGTCACCTTCAAGGCACATTGTAAGCCCCTTAGGAATGAAAGCTCCGAAGCTCTGTCCACCTGCACCATGGCACATAATTGTAAATGTGTCCTCCGCAAGTGTGTCATCGTACATTCTTGTAATCTCAGAGCCGAACATAGTACCGAATGAACGGTCAGTGTTCTTTACATCTATCTCTATGCTTCTCTTCTGCTTTTTTTCAAGTGCAGGTCCAAGCTTCTTTATAAGAACCTTTTCATCGAGTGTCTTTTCAAGCTCAAAGTTAAATACATTCTTGTGAAGATAATCGATTTTCACCTTGCATGCATATGGATTGTCTAAGATTACAGAAAGGTCAATCTTTCCTTTCTTTGCTCCGCTTCCCGCCTTAGCCTGGAAGAGCATATCAGTTCTTCCAACCATCTCATCTATAGTCTTAAAGCCGAGCTTAGCCATATATTCACGGAGCTCCTGTGCAACAAATCTCATAAAATTCATTACATATTCAGGCTTTCCCGTAAATTTCTTTCTAAGCTCCGGATTCTGTGTTGCAACACCTACAGGGCATGTATCAAGATTACATACTCTCATCATTACACAGCCTAGAGTTACAAGCGGTGCAGTTGCAAAGCCGAACTCCTCAGCTCCGAGAAGACATGCTATCGCAACATCACGTCCTGTCATAAGCTTACCATCCGTCTCAACAACAACCTTATTTCTAAGTCCGTTCATTATGAGTGTCTGATGTGTCTCTGCAAGTCCAAGCTCCCAAGGAAGTCCTGCATTGTGAATTGAGCTTCTCGGCGCCGCACCTGTACCTCCGTCATAGCCTGATACAAGTATAACCTGTGCTCCGGCTTTTGCTACACCTGCGGCAACTGTTCCAACACCTGCCTCAGATACAAGCTTTACGGATATTCTCGCCTTCTTATTGGCATTCTTAAGGTCATATATAAGCTGCGCCAAATCCTCGATTGAATAGATATCATGATGAGGCGGCGGTGAGATAAGACCTACACCCGGGGTTGAATGTCTTGTCTTAGCTATCCAAGGATAGACCTTTCCTCCCGGAAGATGTCCGCCTTCGCCTGGCTTTGCTCCCTGTGCCATCTTAATCTGAATCTCATCGGCACTCACAAGATACCTTGATGTTACTCCAAAACGGCCTGATGCCACCTGCTTGATTGCTGAGCAGCGGTTAAGTCCGTCCGGGCCTATTGTTAATCTCTCGATATCCTCTCCGCCTTCACCTGAATTTGACTTTCCATGAAGTGTATTCATGGCAATAGCCATTGCTTCATGTGCCTCCTGTGAAATTGAACCGTATGACATCGCACCGGTCTTGAAACGTCTTACAATAGAGTCAACGCTCTCAACCTCGTCAATGGAAATTCCCTTCTCAGGATATTTAAAATCCATAAGTCCTCTTAAATTAATAGGCTCAAGCTCCTCATTTATAAGCTTTGAGTATTCCTTAAATGTAGCATAATCTCCGTTTCTTGTGGCAAGCTGAAGAAGATGAATTGTCTGAGGATTGTAAAGGTGCTCCTCCTTGCCGCTTCTGAACTTGTGGCTTCCTGCACTGTCAAAGGTTGTATCTGTCTGAAGTCCAAGTGGGTCATAAGCACGGTCATGATTTGCATTTATATCATTTTCGATATCTTTAAGTGTAATTCCACCTACACGGCTCACTGTATTGGTAAAATACTTGTCCATAACGCTCTTATCAATACCAATTGCCTCAAAAATCTTAGAGCCCTGATATGACTGTATTGTAGAAATACCCATCTTAGATGCAATCTTTACAATACCGCTGAGCACAGCCTTGTTATAGTCATCGACTGCCGCATAGTAATCCTTGTCGAGCATTCTAAGGTCTATAAGCTCCCTTATGCTGTCAAGCGCAAGATATGGGTTGACTGCACTCGCACCGAATCCGAGAAGTGTCGCAAAGTGATGAACCTCTCTAGGCTCACCGGACTCAAGAACAACCGAAACCTTGGTTCTTTTCTTGGTTCTTACAAGATAATCCTGCATTGCCGATACTGCAAGCAGAGACGGAATTGCTACATGGTTCTCATCAACTCCTCTGTCGGAGAGAATGAATATGTTGACACCTTCACGGTAATGTCTGTCAGCTTCAACAAAAAGACGGTCGATTGCTTTCTCCATCGATGTATTCTTATAATATATTATAGGAAGAACTGCAACCTTAAAGCCTTCCTGCTTCATATTCTTAATCTTGAGCAAATCCGTATTGGTAAGAATAGGATTGTTGACTCTAAGTACCTGACAGTTTCTTGCTGTCTCTTCAAGAATATTTCCGTCCGCTCCAAGATACATTGTTGTAGATGTGACAATCTTCTCTCTGAGAGCATCAATAGGCGGATTCGTAACCTGTGCAAAAAGCTGCTTAAAATAGTTAAACAGCGGAACAGTCTTAGTTGAAAGTGCTGCCAGCGGTGTGTCTGCTCCCATGGCTGCTATCGGTTCAGCTCCGCCAAGTGCCATAGGCAGGATTGATGTCTTGAAATCCTCATATGTGTAACCGAATGCCTTCTGCAATTTCGCACGCTCTTCCTTAGAATACTCCTCCACTCTCTGGTTAGGAATTTTTAAATTCTTAAGCATCACAAGATTGCTGTCAAGCCATTCACCGTAAGGACGCTTAGAAGCATATTTTTCCTTAAGCTCGTCATCATCGATGACTTCACCTTTTACAGTGTCAACAAGAAGCATCTTGCCCGGTCTTAATCTCTCCTTCACCTTGATATTGGATGTAGGAATGTCAAGAACTCCGACTTCCGATGAAAGTATAAGCTGGTCATCATTTGTTATATAGTAACGTGATGGACGAAGTCCGTTTCTGTCAAGAACCGCTCCCATGATATCACCATCAGAGAATAGAATTGATGCCGGGCCGTCCCAAGGCTCCATCATTGTTGCATGATACTCATAGAAGTCTTTCTTCTTCTGGCTCATGCTATGATTGTTCATCCATGGCTCCGGAATGAGAATCATTACGGCGAGCGGAAGTTCAAGACCGCTCATCATAAGGAATTCAAGAGTGTTATCAAGCATCGCCGAGTCCGAGCCCTCCTGATTAACAATAGGAGTTACCTTGCTCATCTCACCTTCAAAATACTTAGTCTCCATCGATTCCTCGCGTGCATGCATCTTATCTGCATTTCCACGGATAGTATTAATCTCACCATTATGTACTATTATTCTGTTAGGATGAGCTCTCTGCCAGCTTGGATTTGTGTTAGTACTGAAACGCGAATGTACTGTCGCTATCGCTGTCTCATAATCAGGGCTGTTAAGGTCATCAAAGAATGTTCTGAGCTGTCCGACAAGGAACATACCTTTATACACTATCGTTCTGCTTGACAAGGATGCGACATAAGTATTGTCATTACTCTGCTCAAACACTCTTCTTACAACATAGAGTCTTCTGTCAAAGTCAAGCCCCTTTGCCATTCTTGCCGGCTTCTTTATAAAACACTGCCATATGCTTGGCATGCAGGCTATTGCCTTAGAGCCTAACACATCAGGGTTGGTAGGAACCTCTCTCCATCCTAGAAATTCAAGTCCCTCCTTCTGGGTTATAATCTCGAACATCTTTTTAGCCTGATTGCGCTTAAATTCATCCTGAGGGAAGAAGAACATTCCCACGCCATACTCTCTCTCCCCGCCAATATTAATCCCAAGTGACTTAGCCACCTTTGAAAAGAACCTGTGGGATATCTGCAAAAGAATACCTACACCGTCACCGGTCTTGCCTTCGGCATCCTTACCTGCACGGTGCTCAAGATTCTCGACAATCCTGAGAGCATTCTCAACAACCTGATGTGTCTTGACACCCTTGATGTTGACTATAGCACCAATACCACAGTTATCATGCTCAAAATCCGGGCTGTATATTGACGGCTTCACTTCACATACATTGCTCATACATCTGTCCTCCATTCCTCGTCATCACAATATGCCTTGTAAAAACTTGTACTTAATATACACTTTTTTGGCTTTCATGTAAATATTTTTTTCTTTAAATTATCAGATTATTTATTAATTTATATTATAATATAATATTGTCAGATTATATTTACTTATTATTAAATATATATCATTCTAATAACACAATATTGAGGATTATTTCGTGCGAAGCTCAAAAAAATGTGCTTTATAAGCATTATCTTATAAAGCACATTTACTAATATTTTATATTTTTGTCTTAATTGCATATTCAATTCTTTGCCATCTTTTACCAGGTTCGAAAAATGTTAATTTTTCTATTAAAAAGATAAAGCAATTCTCTAATCTCGGTTAATATTTTTTTGTGGATAGTAACAATATTTAAGATAGCCGCAATAAAACAGACAAAATTCCCGAAGCTTTATATTGTAAGAAGCTCTTTGCAGAACCATCCATCGCTTGTCTGTTCAAGCCTGTCACCCTGCTCTACAATAGGATGACCTGCATCATTTATGGGAATATATTTGATAAAACCTATCTTTCCGTCAGACATCAGAACCTTTTTAGCTATGTACTGCCTGCGTATATTTTTTAAAAAGAGCATGACAAGCTTTCTGTCTAAGCCTTTAAATTCATCCCTGTACAGCATGTCAAATACGCCAAACGGAAGATTTGCCTCCTTGTAGCTGCGCTTTGAGACCATCGCATCATATATATCGGACAGTGATGTTATCCTCGTAAAAAGTGAAATCTCATCACCTTTTAATCCGTCCGGATATCCGTCTCCCATAAGCTTCTCATGGTGGTGCCTTGCTGCATCCCGCACTGCATCCCCGAACTGGTTTCCAAGCATCTCATCTGAAAATACCGGATGTCTTTTCATAACACTGAATTCTTCTTTGGTAAGCCTTCGCGGAGCATTAACTATCTCTTCAGGTATTTTTGTCTTGCCAATGTCATGCAATAATCCGGCAAGTACAAGCACTCTGACATCTTCATCCGGCAAATTAAGCCATTTTCCAATCATGCCATTCATAAATGATACATTAAGTGAATGTCTCTGAAGCCCTTCGTCCATAGGTCTTGGAAAATTGATGCATGAAAGTATCGTTATCGGGTCAATCTCAACAAGCTTGTCCGAGATATTTTCGGCTAATTTATGTAATTCATCTGTCTCAAGCTTTACATCCGCCCAATGTAACATGCCTCCAACGCTGTCACTTAGACGTGTGTATCCTGAGAGTCTTTCCGTCAGCTCCCGTCTCTTCTCCGGTGATATATGCTCATCCGATAAAATATCATAAATCGCACTCTCATGTATCATGATATTCTTATCACCTCTATTGAAGTTATACAGTCTCTTAAGCTTTTCGCCGGTAAGCTTCTCACCGCACGGAATTAAGAGCGTTGCTCCGGTATAGTCATAGATATTTTCCTTGAGCACAAGTCCTTCCCACAGATATTCAATTGGCAGTCCTCTTAAATCATTTTCTTTCATCCGCCCACATCATCCTTCTGCATTTACCTCAAACTGCGTTCCAACTATCTCACATCCATACTCCTCGGTCAGCATATCATCATTTTGTATTCTCACAACAACACAGAAAAAAGTCAGATTTCTTCCCTCTACCCTTATTGACATTCGAAAGCCGTCGCCTTTTTCAAGGCTTCCGCTGTCCATTCTAACAAGTATCCCCTTCGAACTCATATTCACAGTCATTAAAGCCATAGGCCTGTTAAGCTTAACTTCCCTGTCTCCAAAACACAGCTCGCTTACTACTCCCTTTGTAGAAATCGCATACCTGTGCTTTTGCCTGTCTTCCTTCTCCTTGTGCCTGCCAAGCAGCACGGTAACCATGTCAGCTATCACACCGCCTGCAATTTTACCCGAATATTCATATAGCTTATATGGTCCGAAAATAAGCACAGTAACACTATAATTTCCTTTATCTGCAAGGCTGTCAGCAGCTATAAAGCATACATTCCTGTACTTATCAAATCTTATAATCTTCGTGTCTGCAACAACTTTTCCATCTTCTATTCTCTTAATAAGAATTCTGCGGCTTCTTAAAATACTGTCATTCAATTTTTTCGCCTCCTACATAAATTACTCGGCTTTAAAAATTTAAGGCATGCTTATACTGCTGCAAGGTATCCGTCAAGTAAATATATATCGTAATTATTTACTATAATTTTAACAAAAATCCTTTTTTATGTCTATAATACCATTTAACTATGTCATATCTGACTATGTTATTTTTAACCATATCATATCTAACTATATTTTTCTAACCGTATTATACTTAACTATGCTATACTCTGTGCCATGCTTTTTAAGCAGTATATTTTCCCATTTTTTTATATACTCATCAGCTATCATCAATTTCATAAAAAAAACACCCTTTTTTTATGCAATGCGGGTATAATAAAAGTATGCGTATCAATCTGACAACTGCGGAGGTTTACATAACAATGAAAAAGCAATCAGCTACAAAGCCTGAAGGTCCTTTTGCAAAACATAAAAAATTTTATATCATATACATGGCGGCGCTCGTTGTGATAACTGTAGGTTTGAATATTGCTGCAAGGCGCAGCACCGCCTTTGCTGAATGGTATTCAACCCATATCTACAAAGTGCTTGTCGCAACTGTAGGAATGCTTGTCGGACTTGTGCCATTCTCGATGTATGAGCTTCTTATAATATTAGGAATAATATTGTTAATTTTCATACTGTGCCGTACAGTATTTCTTATCATAAAAAAACGCGGCAGAGCAATCTTTAGCATGTATGCGGGAGTTCTCGCACTGTTATTTACAGTGGTTACACTTTTTACCGTGAACTGCGGCGTGAATTATCACAGAAGACCATTTTCATACTATTCAGGTCTTGAGATAACCAAGCAGTCCACCGATGTACTTGTTGACTTATGCAAGTCACTTATTGAGAATGCCAATTCTCTTGTTCCGTATATAGACACTGCCTCCGTTCCCGATGACGCAGACGGAACCAAGTACGGCGCTATCTTCTCACTTAAAAACACCGACACCAAAAAAGAAGCAGTAAAAGCAATGAACAAGCTCGGAACAATCTATCCGGTGCTTGCAGGATACTATCCACAGCCTAAGCCTGTGCTGTTTTCCAAGGTAATGTCCTACGAATTTATAACAGGAGTATACTCATTTACTATTGAAGCCAACTATAACAATGATGTTCCCGACTATGTAAAGGCTGACACGATATGCCATGAGCTGTCACATCTTCGAGGATTCATGCGCGAGGATGAAGCCGGCTTTATAGCATATCTTGCCTGCATCAACTCGGACAATGTGAACTTTCAGTACAGCGGCATTTTAAATGCTCTCTCATACGTCCTTAATTCCGTCTATAAGAACTGCGGCGCTTCCGTCTACACGGAGCTTTATAAGAGCATGGACGAACAGCTCATGCGTGATTATCTGTATGACAGTAAATATTGGGATAAATTTGAGACACCTGTTGCTGATGTTGCTGATGCCGTAAATAACGCCTATCTTGTAGCGAATGCACAGACTGACGGCGTTAAAAGCTACGGAAGAATGGTAGACCTTCTGTTAGCCTACTACTCCTCCCAGAATAATTGATCAAGTGTCTTGCCAAGTGCCTTACATATCGCAATGCAAAGCTTTATAGTAGGGTTATAGTCGCCCTTTTCTATAGCGTTGATTGTCTGTCTTGACACTCCTACAAGCTCGGCAAGCTCCTGCTGTGACAAATCCATGGCAGCTCTTGCCGATTTTAATTTGAGATTTTTGGTGCTGACAGGCTTGATTTCACTCATCCGGTAAAAGCTCCCTTTCTGCATATTCCGGCTCATACTCACGCTCAATCTCATTGTCTATCGCAAGCTTTACACGCTCCTGCGTTGCTCTCACGGCTTCGCCGTGACCGGTAAGCGCTGCAAAAGGTGCGAACTGCGCCGCTCTGTCTGCCTGTGACATATGCGGTCTGTCCTTTGAAACGTGATGCGCCATATCTATTATATCATCATACCTGCCATCATTGACAGTATTTTTGTAAAAATCCTCACTAATTTTCCCCTTAAATACATCCCCATTCATGCCTTATGCCCTCCAATCTGTCCGTTGCGTGATATTGCAGTAGCTCCATCCTCCAGATTCATTCCCTTCAATATGGCATTCTTTCCGAACTTTTTCTTGATATCAAGTACAGCCTGCTGCATCTGCCTTTCCTTTTCAAGCTTCTTTTTTTCCTCTGCCTTCTCCTGTTCAAGCTTAGCATAATCCGTAAACAAATCAAGCTGTGTGAACTCAGGCTCGTCATCGACAAGACTCTCATCGACCACTTTACATGCCACAACAGTTATCCTGCGGACAAGAAGGTCAGGATTGATAATTCTGTCAAACAGCTCCATCATTCCATCAACTATGATTCTTGTGGATGAAGTCCTGTGCGGCAGATTATGTGTTCCGTGTGCGTGCTTTGGTATGCGTCTTCCATATCCGTCTAATACAATCTCACCTTTATATTTTTTAGCAATCTCAGGATTGGTAAGATTCTCCACATCATACCCTATAGTCAATACAAGCTGGTTGGTGATAAGATGCTTGTCAACCAGTCCAAGTACAAGACCGTCTGTCATCTCCTTAACGATAAGTCTGGCTTTTTGTGCCGTATACGGACAGGATAACACCTGTCCTTCACTGATGCTGTTAGTCTCAGATCTGTAAGCCTTTATATCTGCCATCGTACATGACTCATATCCCCACGAATGATCTATAAGAAGCTCTGCATTCACTCCGAACAGCTTATAGAGCAAATCTTCATTATAATAATCGTCCTTTTTCCCTATGGAACAGCGCGCAACATCACCCATAGTATACATCCCATACTCATTAAGCTTCTTTGCATAACCTCGTCCCACTCTCCAAAAATCCGTGAGGGGTTTATGTCCCCACAGAAGATGCCTGTAGCTTTTCTCGTCAAGCTCCGCTATTCTCACACCATCCTCATCCGGCAATGCATGCTTTGCAACTATATCCATGGCAGCCTTACAAAGATACAGATTCGTTCCAATCCCTGCTGTAGCCGTAATTCCCGTCTCCGCCTTAATCTCACGTATAAGCTTGGTTGTAAGCTCTCTCGCCGTGAGCTTATACATCTTCATATACTCTGTAATGTCAATCATAACTTCGTCAATGGAATATACATGTATGTCCTCAGGCGCAATACAGCGAAGATATATCCTGTATATTCTTGTACTGTATTCCATATAATAAGCCATCCTCGGCGGTGCCGCAATATATCCGGCTCTAAGGTACGGGTTAGCTGCAAGCTCCGATGCAAAAACAGATTCACCGATAAACCGCTCTCCTCTTTTAAGCTTCGATGCTCTGTCGCGGTTTACTTCACGCATTCTCTGCACAACCTCAAAAAGCCTTGCCCTCCCCGGTATCCCATAAGCCTTAAGGGACGGAGAAACGGCAAGGCATATTGTCTTTTCTGTTCTGCTTGCGTCTGCGACAACAAGATTCGTAGTCAGAGGGTCAAGATGACGCTCCATGCATTCCACAGACGCATAAAAGGATTTTAAATCGATTGCAACATAAATGCGCTCCGTAGCAAAACCTCCTTATATATAAGAGCAGCATGCTTATAAGCTATTGTCTCACTGCATCTAACACTGCGGCACACATAAGAAGATAAGCACCGCTGCCGTGAAGGTCATTCTCACAGGTCGGTCTTGCACAATAAAATTCATAATCTCCGACACCTGTTCCGATGCATATATTACCTATTATGAGGTCATCACCACGCCATGTTAGTGAGTCATTGACTGCTGCATAGCCTTTAGCTGCAATATCAAGATAGCTCTCCGGCAGAAAGCCCTTCTTCACTGCTCTGCATATCGCAGCGACAAAAAGACAGCTGCATGAATTTTCAAGCCAGTTGCCCTTCTGACCACCCTTATCGACGACCTGATACCAGCGTCCTTCATCAGACTGGTAACGGCATATATTTTCTAAAAGCTCTCTCATAATATTTACAAGTTCATCATAATCCTTGTGATACTCAGGGATATATCTCAAATCATCAAGAATAGCCATAGGAACCCAGCCAAGACTTCTTCCCCAGAATTCAGGCGACTGTCCTGTAACAGGATCAGCCCACACGGCCTTCTTATTAATATCCCATGCATGTCTCCACAGACCTGTAGTCTTATCCTGCGTATGCTCTTTCATAAGCTTGACCTGCTTAGCAACCATATCGAACCATTCAGGCTTCTCAAAAGCACTTCCATAGTGTGCTGTAATCGGCCCTCCCATGTACAGACCGTCAAGCCACATCTCACCCTCACACCATGCTTTATGCCAGTAACCGCCGTCCTCGTTGCGAGGATAGCTCTCCATATCCAAAATGAGCGTATCGAGTGCCTTCTTATATCTCATATCACCGGTTCTCTCATATATAGGATATAAAAGCACACCCGGCTCAATGTCATCCATCTGTCCTTTATCGTACAGCTTGATATTGCCCTTCTCATCAATAGTGGAATCAACCCAAGCCTTTATATAGTTATAGTATTTCTCATCACCAGTCAAAACATACGTCCTATACATTCCACTTAAAAAAACTCCCTGATGATAGTGAAATCTTCCCTCCGGCGGAAGCTTCTGTGCTTCAAACTTTCTCATCATTGTATCACAGCATGCCCTCGCATATTTTTCCGGATTATACTTTTGTGCAGCCTCGTAAATGTTCATATTCCTCTCCATATATACATTATATATTTGTGATATACGCATCAAAAAATTACCTGCGTAAAATTTTCCCCACAATCATAAGTATACTAAAAACCACAAAATTTGCAAGCACTATGCTGGCACCCACCGGGAGATTAAAACTGTATGAACTGTATAAGCCGGCAAAAAAGCATACAACGGAAACAATACCTGAGATAATAACAACCTTTCTAAAGCCCTTGACAACAGCACTCGCCGAGAGTGTCGGGAATATAATAAGACTCGATATAAGCATTGTACCCATAATTCTCATTCCGACAACTATTGTCAGCGCTGTGAGCACAGCTATAAGCATATTGTAAAACTCTGCCTTAACACCTGTCGCTTTCGCAAAATCGCTGTCAAAAGTGATAGCGAATATCTTATGGTAGAACACAAAGAACAATATGAGGACAACCACTGAAAGCACCGCACTGATATACACATCTGTTTTGCTCATCGCAAGTATACTTCCAAACATATAGCTGTACACATCCGTATTAAGTCCGCCGCTAAGCGATGTCACTGTCACACCAATCGCTATTGCAACCGATGACACAAGTGCAATGGCAGAATCCGACTGAACCTTGCTGTCCTTGCCAAGCTTCAATATAAAGAAGGCTGCTATTATAACAACCGGAACAGCTATGGCAAGCGGTGCAACATTCATCACAGCTGCTACAGACAATGCTCCAAATCCGACATGTGACAATCCGTCACCAATCATTGAAAATCTCTTAAGAACAAGGCTTACACCAAGCAGCGCACAGCACAATGCGACAAGTCCGCCTGCAATCATTGCACGCACTATAAAATCATATGAAAATAAAAGCTTCAATGTATCAAACATAGCGTTCCCCTTTCTTCACTTTATCCAAAGGATTCTTCTCTTTATTATTGTTGTTCCCATTTTGAACTGTTTCACTATTATTTTTATTATCTTTATAGTCAAGTCCTAAAAAATGCCTTGCAGCATCACTGTCAAGATACTTGTCAGCAGGCCCGAAATAACCACAGCCTGAGCGCTTATTAACATGAAGAATAAGCCCCGCATCTGATACAGCTTTATTGAGGTCATGCGACACCATCATGATTGTTGTCTTTTTCTCGCGGTTCAGCCTTTTTAAGAGCTCATAAAGCTCTTCCGTTGCCACCGGATCAAGTCCCGTTGTCGGCTCGTCAAGGAGCAGGAGCTTATCCGTTGCACAGAGTGCTCTGGCAAGAAGCACTCTCTGCTTCTGTCCTCCTGAAAGACTTCCAAAAGGTGCCTTCACATAATCAGCCATCCCAAAATCACTTAATATGTCCATTGCTTTCTTCTTTTCAGCCTTATTGTAATATGGTCTAAGCCCCATCTTATTTAAAAATCCCGACATGACAACCTCTTTCACAGTCGCCGGGAAATTCTTCTGGTAGTCCTTCTGCTGCGGAAGATATCCGACATCAGACCTGCCTATCCCATCCCCATACTCAATTTTTCCGCTCTGTATCTTAGCCAGTCCGAGTATTCCTTTTAAAAGGCTGCTCTTTCCGGCTCCATTCTCTCCCACTATACACACATAGTCTCCTCTGTCCAGCTCAAAGCTTACATCGGAAACTACTATTCCGTCCTCATACCCGACACTTATATTCTCACATCTAAGCTGTGCCATCAGTTAAGTCCCTCCTCAAGATTTTTTACATTCTGCCACATTATATCAAGATACGTCACACCGTTTTCATACTCTTCCCTGCTGACATTGTGCGCCGAGTGGAGTAATAACAGCTTAACCTGCGTCTCCTCGGCTATAGTTCTTGCAACCTTCGGGTCGACAAGCTCCTCATAAAATACAGCCTTTGCGCCGCTTGCCTTTATCTCATCAATCATTTTCATGACACTGCTTATAGACGGCTCAGACTCGGCTGAACAGTCATGGTAAGCACTGACACAAGCAAAACCATACTCTCTCACAAAATATGTCATCGCAAAACGTCCGCCAAAAAATATTGTCCTATGCTGTGCAGTCTCACCGACCTGCCTGAAAGCAGAATCAACCTCCTTAAGCTTGGCTATATACTCATCCGCTCTCTGCCTGTATTCCGACTCATGCTGAGGATCCTTGGCCACAAGTGCATCCACTATATTTTCTACCATCTGCATGGCATAGACCGGTGATGTCCAGATATGTGGGTCATATTCATGCGTATGTCCGGCATGCGAGTGAGAAGTATGTTCCTCATCATCCTCATGCGCATGTGCAGCTTCTTCATCGTGCTCATCTTCATGTCCATGTGCAGCTTCCTCATGTTCGTCCTCGTCATGCTCATGCGCAGCTTCTTCCTCATGCTCGTCCTCGTTATGCTCATGCGCATCCTCATCATGCTCATCCTCACCATGTTCCTCTAATTCATCTACAAAATAGTCTTCTTCTCTTTCAAGTGTTATTCCGTCAGAAACGTCCACAACCATAACACTGTCATCAAGACTATCTATTATCGTCTGCGCCCATGTCTCCATATATTTTCCTGTATATATAAACATATCGCTCTCTCTTATCTCAATCATATCGGACGGTCTTAAATCATACGAATGGCTCTCCATTCCAGGCGGAAGAAGAAGCGTCACATCCGCATAGTCACCTGCTATCTGCCTTGCAAAATCATACTGCGGAAACAATGTTGCCACAATCTTTATTTTCTTATCTGAATCTCTCTGTGTATCACCATCATTACCGCCATCTCTGGCACAGCCAATAATAAATACACTTACAGACATAATAAAAATTGACATGGCATATACAAAAGATTTACCCAAACGCAATCTGTTCATCTTACCAAATTATCCCTTCTATTATATATTTCATAAGCTTCATCGGACAAAACATGCTAATTCTCTTTTATAATATCGGAATTTGAAAACCGATTTCATATTTGCTTTTCTATTATATCAACAGTATACACTTTGTCAAGAAATAAATGAAAATTTGGCAAAAATAAGCCTGCCGGCTGTTCATCCGCAGTCCGGCAGGCTCTAAGGCATTGCTATTTGAGTGTAAAGGTTCTTGTGCAGAATCCTTCACCGTCATAATCATGCGATATATAGAAAATTATATGTCTGTCTTTCTCCTCATACAGCTTCTGTGTAAACTCTCTCCAAAGCTGCCTTGTATTCTTATCCAAGTCATTCTCAATCTCATCAATAATTATAACCGGTGCTTTATCGTACATTAACATAAGCTTAGCAAGCAAAAGCTTCCTTCTCTGACCACCCGATAATGACATTCCAAGCTCCTCTATAGTACGCTCCATATCAGCCTCCGTCACTCCAAGGTGCGATAATACGTCCTTTATCTGCTTCGTGCTGCATGAGGATGATGTGATAATATCAAGATATTTCATCTCAGTCTCATTGAGTAAATTCTCATCCTGTCCTACATAGAGTACATTTTCGCACTTAACTTCAGGACTTATCCCGCTACAGCTTATATTATTAAAGCAGATTTTTCCCGAATCAGGCTCTAAAAGTCCATTTAAAAGCTTGATAAATGTTGACTTTCCAGCACCATTCTCGCCCTTTACATGGATTATCTCACCTTTTTCAAATTCTGCATTGAGGCTCTTAATGACATCCTTCCTATCATCATAGGAGAATGTCACGTCATTAAAGCTCACATTCTCTACAGCTCTTATATTTTCATACTCCTGCATGCTGCAAGCTTCGCTTGTATTACTGCCCTCAACAGGCTGTTTGGAAGTTTTACTTGCATACTTTCTCTCTTTTTTTGGCAAAAGCTCAATAATATCTCCGACATGCTCGAAGGACGGTTCATTTCTTACTATCTGATATACTGAATTTTCAAGGTTTTTGCTCGCATCAAGAACAATATCAAGCACAAGCATTGCAAACACTATATCTCCCGCATCGCCCTTTACATACATAGTAGTAAGTGCGATAAGAAGCATTGAAGCCCACTGATGAAACTGTGACACAAGATTCCTAAGCGACACAAGCGTATTGTCAGCCTTCAGCGATGTGCTTATAAAATCATCTATAGCATCATTTTCCTTAGTCACAAAATAATCTATAAGATTATTGCTTCTTGCCATCTCAAGTGAGTCAACATACTCGCCAACATTCTTATTGTCAGCTTTCATCTTGATGTTAACAGACCTTGAAGCAGCCGCAATGCGCCTACGTGTCAGCATGGCAAGTGCAAAACCCACAACAGCTACGAGAAGAAGTCCCACACCGAACATCATATTGATATTGAATGCAATCACATCAAATATACATACAATGATAAAATTGATTATTATATTAACCGTATGTATGCTTATGCAGCCAAATATATTGATTGTATCCATATATATGATATTTTTGATTTTCTCAGTTCCGATATTCAGAACTTTCTTGTAAGGTGCATAATATATGGAGCGCATAAGCTCTTCCCTTATCTTTGACAATATAGCACCGCCCATCCGGTCAAGTGATTTCATCCACAGTACATCGACAAGATTATACACCACCAATAACAGCGCATACAATATCAGCGATATGACCAGAAGCTTCACTGTAGAATTCTCTTCGATTCCATACAAAAACTGCCTAACGGCGAGCGGCATAACAATCTGCAAGCCTATAATAAAAACTGCAATTATAAGACACGGAATACATTTTTTCCATATCATTTTGATGTACCTTGTTACAAGCTTAATGCTCTTCATTTTAAAACACCTCTTTCTTTTTCGTTTTTTATCACTTTAATTAAATAAAGTACAGATAAGCCGATATTATACTACTGTTATTTATTTTTTTCAACAAATTTTTCATTAGATGCCAAAGGGTCAAAACATGCCCTATAAATTTGACTGTGTATAACGAGTTATGTTTATGCTTCGGACAACGAAGAGCGATGCATAAACATAACTCGTTATACACTCATACACTAAATCGGCATGTTTTGACACCCGAACCCATATTAGTCAAAAAATCCCGTCCACATTATCTATAATTGATATATCAAATGTGAACGGGATTTAAAAAACTGTATTAATGCTTTAATCTATTTTCTTATATCTGGTAAATACCTTGTCCTCTCCTACAACCTGCTTAGTTCCGTCAGAGTCGATGATAATATAATCACCTTTCTGAATAAATGTCCTTCCTCTCCTGTGCCTTATGTACGGACACACTATTGAACCATTGTCCCTTTTGACCTGCATAAGCTTGTCAGTGACAATCCAGCCCTTAGTGATGACATCAGACAACAGCTCAAAGCCATCCTCTAAACCTTTACCAAGTTCATATTTTGTTACCTCTGACTCAAGTGGAATTCTTATGCATTTCATAAAACCGCCTCCATTCAATTATTTCCATTAATTATGTAATTTGGGTTATCTTTATTATTTTTCTTAAGAAATTTTTCCTCAAAAATCTCCACTGATACAGGCTTTGAAAAATAAAAGCCCTGAAACATACCACAGCCCATATCAGAAAGAAAATCAAGCTGGTTTTTAGTCTCAACTCCCTCCGTAATGACAGGCATATTAAGTGCATTTGCCATTGATATGATTGAATTTAAAATCTTTCTGCTCCTTGCCTGATTCTCAGTTTCATGAAGAAAAAGCATATCTATCTTAAGCAGATCGGCCTTGATATCTTTTAGCGTGTTAAGCGATGAATAACCACTTCCAAAATCATCTATCTCGATATGGAAACCGAACTGCTGAAGCTTATCAACAACCTCCATGTGCAGCTTAACATCCGACATTATGACAGTCTCGGTAATCTCAAGATGAAGCTTCGTAGGTTCTATATCATATTTCTTTATTAACCCTGTAAATGTCTCATATAGATCAAGATAATAGAAATCCTTTGCCGATATATTTACCGATATATAGCAGTCAGTAAAGCCTTCCTTCTTCCACTTTGCAAGAAGTTCCGCAGCCTTATCCCATATGTAATTGTCAAGCCTGTGTATCAGTCCGGCTTTCTCAAGAATTCCTATGAATGTGTCAGGAGATTGAAGTCCCTTCTTAGGATGCATCCATCTGACAAGTGCCTCAGCACCTAGTACATTTCCCTTATTGTCAACCTGCGGCTGCAGATAAATACAAAATTCCTGATTGCCAAGTGCCTTGTCGAACTCTGCAACAACACTCTTCTCATGCATCAGCTCGTCCATATCGCTGTCATTATAGTATACTATTGTCTTCTGATAGTCTCCTTTTATACGCTCGATAGCTATATTAGACTTATCATACATTGTCTGTATGGATTCTTCCTTATCTCTCACTTCATATACGCCGACATATATATGCATCTTATATATACCGTCCTCTGTAAGAGAACAGAGCTCACTAATATTGTCTTCAAGGAGTTTTTCGTTGAAATTCTTCTTAAGCGTAATCCTGCAGAATTTGTCTCCGGAGATTCTTCCGGTTACAGACTCATCCGTTCCTCTGTCATTAAGCTGTTTTGCATGCCTTATGAGAACTTCATCTCCCTTTTCATTGCCAAACAATTCATTCACAAGCTTGAAATCCTTAACATTTGAAGCAAGAACATACATATCTTCATCCGCATGCTCTCTTAGGAACTTTTTTGCTTCATCAAAAAATCCCTCTCTGTTATACAAGCCTGTAAGCCTGTCATGCGTTGCACGATACTGCTCATCCCTAAGGCGCTTAACATCCTCCGTCTTATCCTCTATCCTGAAGAAGCTGCCTATCGATGTCCCATCATCATCTAACATGCTGCAATACTCAAATCCCAAAAAATATTGTACACCGGCTATTTTCAGTTCGCCATCCCAGTAAGCATTATCCTTGCCGGAATTCTTATCAAGCCAGTCTGCATACTGCTGTTCAATCCTAGCAATATCCTCATCACCTCTCCATTCGGAAAAAAGCTTCTTAGCAGCACGATTCACGTATACACAGCTTCCGTCTATATCAAAGCATATAATTCCGTTTCCCATCTTTTCTATTACATAGGAATGTGTCTTCATCGCAAGACTGCGCGGAGTAGAAAACAGTGTAAAATAACATACCAGCGGACCGAGTACCGCATATATAAGCACCGAAAAATCAATCTTAAGCCCTATAAAAAGGAATGCCGCATTAACAACAATAACTGCTGCCAGCATGATAAATACAGCACTGTATTTTCTCTTATAAAAATGTGGTGCTACAATCATCTTATAAACAAATGCCACAAATGTTAGCGCTACCATAATATAACATAGCATAAGATGCAGCTTCATGAAAAATTCCGGCTTTGAAGTCCAGTAATATGTACCCGTGCTATCATCAAAAAGCTGTATCATCCCAAATACATGACCTGTAAAATTGTTAACAATAATACTGACTGAGTCCACAATGACAAGCAATGAGATTATGTGTTTAGGCATTGTCGTTATCAATTTTGCCTCCGTATATGCCATTGCATATTCTGTAAGGCAAAATGTAAGCCACCCTACACTCATATAATACAATCCCATGAAAAAACATGCCGGCTGCCTGTCAAGCCCCGAAGTCATAAGATATAGCGCATAGAAAAGCGCTGTCACTGTACCGGCTGCTATAACACGTATAACCGGCAATGACATTTTACTTTTTTTCTTTCCTGCTGCCACACACCAGGTAATTAAAAATACAGCCAAGAACAAATATACAATAGCAAAAGTCATTCTCAACATATCTTGAATTCTCCTTACTATTAATAATTCACACAGAATTGATATCTGACTTATATATGTATAATTTTACCACAACTGCAAATATTTTCGCAAGCTTATATAGCAAAGAAATGGCAAACAGCTCTTTAACGCTGTCTGCCATTTTCATAAAAAAATACCTTTTTCGATTGCATTTGTATTCTTATCAGGCTGCAGCCTTATACTCTGCTTCTAACTACAGCCGTACAGAATTATCATATCAATTAACCGCGTGCAAGCTTTCTTCTGATTCTTGTAGATGCAAATTCAATTATAAGGACAAGAACCATAAGTCCCCATATAAATGCACCTACCATAGCCCAGCGGCGGCTGTTAAGGCACTGCATAAGTGATGCTCCTATACCGCCTGCACCTACAATACCAAGCGTTGTTGCATCCTTGAGATTAATATCGAATCTGTATATCGTTGTTGATATGAAGCTTGCCGTAAGCTGTGGCAGCACTCCATAGCGTATCTTCTGAAACGGTGTACATCCCATAGCATCAAGGCTCTCCAAAATCTTTGTATCCAAATCTTCGATTGCTGTTATATACATCTTTGAAATCATACCTATCGAACATACTGACTGTGTCACAACTCCACAAAAAGCTCCCGGACCGGTTACTCGAATCCACATAAGTGCCCACACAAGGCTGGGAATAGTTCTTATGAGCAGGATAAATATTCTGAAAATGTATGCAACAGGCTTAGGCATAATTGTGGTCGATGCAAGAAAAGCAAATGGTATTGCAAGAATTGCACCAAACAATGTACCAAGAACAGCTATCGCAATCGTCTGAAACAGAAGGTATGGCACATCCGAGTCCCCTGTCCCGAATAAAAGCTTAGTGTCAGGATGAAATACTCCGTGCATAACACCCTTTGCAACCTCTGTTCCCGTCGCAGTCATGCCTGAAAAACTGATGTCCGATGCAGACCAGCCGATAAGCACAGCTATAATAAGCACTATTCCAAAATAAAGAATCCATCTGTGTGGCTGTCTTTCGTACATCTGAATAACACTTAACTTCTCTTGTGCTTTGTCTAGAATGCTTTGTGCATTTCCTTTTTTATTTACAGTCTTTTTTGTATTATTACCCATGTCTTTCTCCATGCTTTCTCTATACTTAGCTAAGTTTCCTTCTCAGATATTCGCTGAAAAACTCAATCGCCACTACAACGACAAACAGTGCAAGCAGTACCATTCCAAGTCCATTGTAATCACGCCAGCCAATACGCTCATTGATTGTGATTCCAAGACCGCCTGCACCAACATATCCTAGAATTGCCGATGCCCTGACATTCATCTCAAAGCAGTAGAGACTGTGGCTTAAATATACCGGAAGAATCTGTGGAATACATGCCGACCAAAATGCCTGAAACTTATTTGCGCCGAGCGCTTCCATAGCCTCGAACGGTCCCATATCAATAGTCTCTATGCTCTCGTAAAGCATCTTAGCAACAATGCCAAAAGTAAAGATTGCTATAGCAAGTGTTCCGGCAAATGTTCCAAGAGAAAAAATAAGCGCACATACAAGCGCAATGATAAGTGTAGGAACCGTTCTTATAAGAGCAAGTATGAATCTTATTATGCTGACTACAGTGCGGCTGTGTATAATGTTGCTTGAAGCAAGCACAGCAAAAGGAAGTGCAAGAGCACAACCGATGACCGTACCTAATATTGACATCTTTATTGTATCTACAAGCGGTGATACAACCTTTCCGAAGAAGCTCCACTTAGGATGGAAAATCTTTCCTAGAATTACAAAAAGCTCATTTATTCTTGAAAATACAGTTGCAAAGCTGAAGCCTGTCATCTTAAGTGCCCATGCAATCACTATGACCAAAATTATAATTATAAAAGGTATACGGCTTCTTGGACGCACTGTCGTATGACCATTCGCAATAGTGATTACCTGTGGCTTAAATATGCGGTCAAAAAGCTTCACCTTAGCCTTTGGTGCTTTATACTCTTTGCTCATGCCGCACCTCCTAGTTATCTGACTTCTCTGTTGTAGGAACAGCAGTTCCATTATATACCTCATCAAGCTGCTCCTGTGTGATGCTTGATGCAGGTCCATCAAATACTATCTCTCCGGCTCTCACGCCGATAACACGGTCACAATAATTGAGTGCCAGATCAACATGGTGTATATTAAGAAGAATTGTAATATTATAATCCTTGTTAATTCTGACAAAATCACTCATAACCTGACGTGCTGTCACAGGGTCAAGGCTTGCAACCGGCTCATCGGCAAGTATGATAGAAGGATTCTGGTTGAGCGTTCTTGCAAGTGCAACTCTTTGCTGCTGTCCACCCGATAGCTGGTCACATCTTGTATATGCCTTGTCAAGGATTCCTACCTTGTCAAGACTCTCAAGAGCCCTCATCTTCTGTTCCTTTGTAAATATCCCAAAAAGCACTCTCCAAAAAGGCATGTCAGGAACATCCGCTGTCAGAACATTCTTTATTACGGTGCTTCTCGATACAAGGTTAAAACTCTGGAAAATCATTCCCACCTTACGGCGGAAACGGCGCAGTGCCTTACCGCTTAAGCTCTCGACATCAACGCCGTCAACAGTAAGTGTTCCCTGCTGTATATCATGCATACGATTAATACAACGGAGAATTGTCGATTTACCGGCACCTGAAAGTCCGATAATTGCAACAAACTCTCCCTGTTCAATATTCAAATTCACATTTTTTAAAGCTGTAAATCCATTAGGATAAGTCTTATATACATTTTTAAATTCAATCATTGTCTAATTCCTTTTTTGTAAAGCAGCAGCCGTCTAAGCTGATATCTGCCATTTATCACAAATAATCTGCATGCGTGTCACGCTTACATATTATGCCGGAAGCAAAAAGTATCCTGCCCTCTCATATATCGAATTGCTGTGTGCTTTGTGCTCCTGCAATACTCAAAAACATCCGTAATCCGCTCATTTTCAATTAAAGGGGCTCCCGCAAATCTTTGTGGGATACCCCTTTAAAAACGGAGTTAAACCGTATTACTGTGCAACTGCCGCAAGTGCTGCGCGGGCACCGTCATAATCAGCGTCTGTTGCGATTGCATAGCCTGCATGGCTGTATACGCCGAAGATTTCCTTACCCTTCTCAGTATTTATAATATTGATGAAACACTGCTGAAGTGCTTCCTTAAGCTCATCTGTATAATATGGGCTTCTCTTTGAAATAGCAACCGTATCATTGTAGATACCATCTGTTACACCGATTACATTAAGCTCATTCCAGATAGAATCGCTTCTTCCCATACCCTGCTTACCTGTTGAATCCTGCTTATCTGTAGCAAGCATCCAGCTCTCCTCATAATCGTTACGTCCGTCAGCGTAGCATACAATGATATCAACGCTCTCGGCTGCTGCATATGAGAATGCAGTACCATAACCTGAATCAAGAGGAATAACATTAGCAAGATCACTTATCTTCTTGCCGTCATAGTTCTTCATAAGCCACATTGTAGGATAGATATAACCTGCTGATGAAGAAGTCTTCTGAACTGCCCATGTAGCATTGTTTAAATCATCCCATGTAAGTGCCTCACCGTTATTAACCTTCTCAGCTAACTGCTTGCCGTACTCTGAAGGTGTAGCGTATATAAGTGAACGGTAGTAAGTAACCTGTGGACCGTTCTTCTGTGTTGCATTAGCATCACCATTCCAGTCTGCCGGATTCTCACTGTCGTTAGAGAGACCGTTACGTGTAGCTGTCAAAAGTACATCAACGTCATCTGAATAAAGTGCGTATGTACCGCCCGGTAACCAGCCTACATCGATTGTTCCCGCTGACATAGCCTCTCCTGTTGCATCATAGCTTGTACCAACTGAGATATCTACTTCCCCGATATCATATCCCAGCTTAGCCATCTCATCCTTAACAAGCTGTGGAAGCTCTGCTGTACCTGTGATGATAACATCAGCGTCCTTAGAAGGAACGAACTCAAGTGTGAGCTTATCAAAGCTCTGCTTAACTTCTTCTGTTGCAGCAGCAGATGTTGTAGTATCTGCTGAGGCTGCTTCTGTTGTTGATGTACCCTCTGCAGTTGTGCCTGCTGCGCTTGTTGTTCGTGTACTGTCTGTTGTCTTGCTACCACATCCGGTAAGCATTGTCATTGCTGCCATCATGACAGCAGCACCCTTTACAAAACCCTTTTTCATAATAAGGCTCTCCTTTGTGCATTAATATACAGTGAATAAAAAAGCTACATTATATTCCTGCATTTCGGGTTTCCCGAATTCGCACGGATATAATGTAGCATTGACGCATACTTTTTTCAATAGTTTTTATAATGTTTTTAAAATGATATACATTATTTTTTTCAAAACATTACTTAATTTTTACATTATTAAATATATAGTCCGAATCCTTCAAACCCTTTACATGCACCGCTTTGAGGGTCAATCCGTCAACATTATTTGCCTTCATTCCATACAGACCTACGGCGCTAACATTTTCCAGTGTAATATTTTCCAATGGGCTCTCTACAAGACCCGTAATGAAAATAGCATTTCCTGCCACCGTCTTAGTGTCTATATTCTTAAAATGAATATTTTTCATATGCGGTGTCCCCTCGTTAACCGGCTCTGCACTGTTCTCATCAAATTCATCAACACTGTAGAACTCATCAACATACAGTGCTCCACGAAACCACTTACAATCATGGTGCTCTGTTGATGTATTCTCATGTATGCAGTTCTCATATGTGATATCTTCTACCATACTGCCACGCCCTCTCGGTGACTTGACACTCGCAAGGCTGTATGTATCTTTAAATACACAATCCTGTACCAGCACTCTCCTTACATCCCCGGATGTCTCACTTCCAACTGCAACGCCGAAGCCGCTTGTAAATGAGCAATTCGTTATCCTGATATCCTCCGATGGAATTCCGACTGCTCTGCCTTCTGCATCACGCCCCGATTTTATCGCGATGCAGTCATCCTGGCTTCCTATCAGGCAGTTAAACACATACACATTGCTGCACGAATCAGGGTCAAAGCCGTCGCCATTAAATATATCCTCGTAACGTCTTCCATCTTCTGCATATTTCGTAAATATCCTGACATTGTTCAGCACAACGTTCCTGCAATATATCGTGTGAAGACACCACGCCGGTGACTGTCTTATTGTTATATCCTTTATGTACAGGCCGTATGTATTTCTTATGCATACAGCCCTTCCGCGCACAGCCTTCTTCTCTTTCATCTCTTCCATGAACAGCTTGCGTCCGTTAGCATCTATTGAACCACTGCCGCATATAGTAATGTTGTGATGCTCACCATCTAAAGTATTGATAAGTGAAGCATAGCAGTAGCATTCCCGTCCCTCAAAGCGGTACCTCATCACAGGATAGTCGCCTAATATGCTGCTGCCAAAGAGTCTGCCATCAACCTTTAAAATCATATCGCTTTTCAAAAATAAAGCTCCCGTGACGTATGTTCCATGCGGAACATACACTGTATCTCCCGCACCACAGGTATCTATCGCACTCTGTATCGCTTTTGTGCAGTCAAAAAGCTTCTGTGTGTCCGCCATAACAGGATTGTCAATCTCACATGGCACAGCTCCATAATCGGTTATATCAAGCACTCTGCCGCATCCGGCTGTGTGAAGCACAACTGCTCTGCTTTTCATTCTCTGACCGTCATCACCTATGGCAATGATATACACCTCATACTCTCCGTCAGGTTCAAGCCCTTCTATCGTATAATCAGTATTCTCTGTCGTTGCATAAAACTCATCCTCAACGAACACTTCATAACCGGCTGCACCGCTGACTTTTTCCCACAAAATTGCAACACTGTCCTGAGTATGCGCATTCTCAAGCACTATAAGCTCAGGTCCTCTCAATATGTTCTCCATTTTTATCCCCCTGCACGAATTTACCCAAATACAACATCCAGTGTCATCATTATAGTAAATCCGGCAGAAAATAGCAATGTTCCTATATCACTTTGTTTGCCTTTTCCCTCCGCCATCTCCGGTATAAGCTCCTCTACCACAACATAAAGCATTGCACCTGCAGCAAAGCTTAAAAGGTATGGCAGTACAGGAACAACTATGCCTGCTGCCATAATTGTAAGCAGTGCTCCAACGGGCTCAACAGCCCCCGAAAGCACACCATATAAAAAGGATCTGCCTCTGCCGACTCTGCGGCTTCTCAACGGCATGGATATAATCGCACCCTCCGGGACATTCTGTATAGCTATTCCGACTGCAAGTGCCATCGCAGACATTAATGTGATGCCTGAATTGCCGCTTATATAGCCTGCATATACCGCTCCAACCGCCATTCCCTCAGGAATATTGTGAAGCGTCACAGCAAGGACAAGCATGGTCGTTTTTTTAGATTTGCCTTCGGTCCCTCCGCCTTTTCTGTATCCGAATGAAGATGCGGAATAACATTATCTAACAGGAGCAGGAACAAAATACCTGCCCAGAATCCGGCCACAGCCGGAACAAATGACCACTTTCCCATATTTGATGCCTGACTAAGTGCCGGAAGCAAAAGGCTCCACACCGATGCTGCCACCATAACTCCGGCTGCAAATCCGGTCAGAGCCCTCTGTAGTCTGACATCCATCTCTTTTTTTACAAAAAGAACACACGCTGCGCCAAGTGATGTACCAGCAAATGGTATGATAAGCCCTGACAATATTTCCATCATACTCCTACCGCCCCTTTTAAATTATTATTATTCATATCCCTGAATTTTTTTAACTCTCTTCTTACCATGACCTTAACTGCCCTGCACACAACAATTATCACTGCTGCTAAAATTATGCTTTTCATAATATCCTCCTTTTCCGGCGGTCTACACTGCCTGCTATGCTATTATATGCTGTTACTTAATCATTGCTGCATCACTGATACATATACATTTTATGTGTGTGAGTTAGTTTCAACTAACCTCTATAATCAGTATACATTACTCTCATTTAAAAATCAATACCATATTTGTGGGACACAGGTGTCAGACCCCAATGTCCCAAATGCCGGGACATTGGGGTCTGACACCTGTGTCCCGGCATTAAAAAAACGCCGTAACCGACATTCTGCCGGAACGACGTTTCTTTATCAACAGCTTATTTTACAGCCGCTTTTTATTCACTTAATCTTTCTTCTTATTCTTCTGCTTCTCGCGCTTCTCTCTTAAACGGCGCTCAACTCCGAAGTCGACTCTTCCCTTCTCGTTTTTCGCATTGCCGTCACGTCCGATGCGCTCCTTCTTGCGGCGTTCTTCTTTTCCGGATTTATCGCCCTTATCATGGTGGGAATCCTTTTCCGCCTTGCCTCCCTTATATCTGTGCTCTTCCCTGTCGGAATCGCATCTGCGTCTGTCATCGCGTCCGCCTCTTCTGTCATCCCTGCCGTCCCTGCGTCCGCGTCCGCCTTTGCGTCCCTTCTCGTCCTCAAAATGACGCGCACGTCTAGGCTTATATACCTCAACTGGAATGTCCTCAAGCTCCTCACCCATATGCATCTTAAGGAATGCTGCTGCAAGTTCAATGGCTGTGACATCATCATCATTCATCTTGTCTGTGATGATTTTAGTCATCTTGGTAAGATCCTTCTCATTGCGGATTTCCATAACCTTAGAGAGAATCTTCTGAGCCTTCACTGCCGTGATATCTGCCGCCGAAGGTATTGTGCGCGCCTTAATCTTAGTATGGCACACATTCTCAATTTCTCTTATCTTGTATATCTCTCTGCCGACAACGAGTGTGAAGGAACGTCCTGTCCTTCCTGCCCTTCCTGTACGCCCTATTCTATGGACATAATATTCTATATCCTGCGGTACGTCGTAGTTAAATACAGCTTCAACATCATCAACATCTATTCCTCTCGCTGCAACATCCGTCGCAATAAGAATCTCAACCGTACCATTTCTGAATCCGTTCATAACCTTATCTCGCTGGAACTGTGACATATCTCCATGAAGTCCTTCAGCAAAATATCCTCTTCCCTTGAGCTCCTCTGTGAGGTCGTCAACCATCTTCTTAGTATTACAGAAGATAAGCGAGCGCTTAGGATTGTAATAATCTAAAAGTCTTGCTGTTACCTCAGCCTTATTCTGACGCTGAACCTCATAATAGTACTGCTTTACAAGAGGAATTGTCACCTCCTTGGCAGCAACCTTAACATGCACAGCATCCTTCTGGTAGGTATGTGTTATATCAAGGATAGGCTTAGGCATTGTCGCTGAAAACAATGCAGTCTGGTGGTTCTCAGGAATTTCTTTAAGAATAGTCTCAATATCTTCACGGAAGCCCATATTAAGCATCTCATCCGCTTCATCAAGCACAATAGCCTTGATGTTCTCAAGACGCAGTGTATGTCTTCTCATGTGGTCCATGACGCGTCCCGGAGTTCCGACAATAATTGATACATTTCCCTTGAGTGAACGTATCTGCTTAGTTATATCCTGTCCGCCATATATAGGAAGAATCTTGATTCCATGCATGAACTTTGCAAACTTACGAAGTTCTTCTGCCGCCTGGATTGCAAGCTCTCTTGTAGGACAAAGTATGATACACTGCACTCCTTCTATATCCGGGTCAATTCTCTGTATCATCGGTATTCCAAACGCCGCAGTCTTGCCTGTTCCGGTCTGTGCCTGGCCAAGCACGTCACGTCCGTCAAGGAGTGCCGGTATAGCCTGCTGCTGTATCGGTGTCATCACCTCAAAGCCCATCTCCTGCACTGCACGTATTATTCTCTCATCAATAGGTGCATCCTCATATCTGACAGCATCACTTGTACTATCAGCGTTCTTAATCTCCTCTGCGGCATTTGTCATGTTTTCTGTTTTAGTTTTTTCCATTAAAATAATTACTCTCTGCTTTCTATTTAGATATTAATATTTTCTTCTGTCAATTCCTGTTCTCTTATAATAATCAGCCTTATCCCGATACATCAGCCTCTCTGCCTCCGTCAAAAGTGCGTCCTGGTTTCTTGGTGCCTTGTCAGTCCACACCTCACCCACAGCCATATTGACACCATGTACCTTCATGTCCTCCTTCAAAAGACGTACATGCTCGCTAAGCTCCTCCCTGGTCACACCGTTGGCAGCCGCTAAGAATTCATCTCCGCCTATCCTGAACAGCCCATAACCATCAAACACTCTTCTGAGACTTTCACAGGCAGTCTTAAGCAGCCTGTCACCCATCTCATGTCCCTGGGTATCATTAATCTTCTTAAGCCCGGTCACATCACAATAAACAATACCCATGCTTCTATTCACATCCACCTTGCTCATATATTCATTGAGCGCATATCTGTTTCCAAGCCCGGTAAGCTGATCGTTGTAGCTCATAATCTCGAGCTCCTTCATAAGATTTCTTCTCCTTATGCATGAGATTATGAAGTGACCAAGTATGTGCAAAATATTAGAAGCATACCTGAGTGTCTCGACCGGCGGATTATCAACACCATAGAAGCCTATAGCCTGTTTATTGTCATAAAGCGGAACAACAACAAGCGAATGTATATCCTGCCTCCTGAGGTTCTCATACTGAAGCGGGTCACTCTCCTTGATATCCTCCAGATCTGCAATCATTATATGCCTGTTCTCAGCAAAATTTCTGTACCATTCAGCGCATACATCTGCCGGAACATTCTGCAGGGTGTCCTTCTGCGGCTCCACCCCGACTGCTGTCCATTCGTAGGTATTGTCATCCCCTCCAAGCCCATTCTGCTCGAATATATATGTCCTCTCGCCCTTGAGAGCCTTACCTATATACTCAAGTACAACCTGTAATGACATATCCGGTGTAGGAGCCTGAAGTGCAATTCTAAGTGCCTCATTCGACATAGCCTCAATATTCTTATACCTGCTTGCTTCTTCACACTCATGATCATGTCCTACTGAATCCGCATCAATCGCAAGCTCCACTCTGTATCTTTTACCATCGTAGACGACCAAGGTATCCTTTATTGCGAAATCTTTGTCCAACAGAGGATTATAATGCCGCCATTCAATAAATTGACCTTCGCAAAGCTGATGATTATTGCACGCAACACAAGGTGCTGAGCATTGCTGCAGCACCTCATAACATTTCTTTCCCAATATTTCATCCAACGAATGAATGCCGTACATTCTTAGTGCTTTTTTATTCATATATACCAGTTCATCTGTATCTATGTCCGAAGCATATACACATTCGTTCATGTTTTCAAAAAATTCCCAAATTCTCATGGCATACACTATCCTTATTTTTCCTACAGTATATTGACAAGTACATGTCTATTATACCTACATGCATGCCAAAATTCAAGAAACTTTTGACTATTCATTCACAATATTGTAGTATGATTTGGATGTGATTCTGTACACAATGACATAAAATATTGTAAAAATAAGTACACATATTAGATTGACCAGTGCAAAAAATCCCTTATCATTGAAGCCGAAGCAAAGTAAGAGCTTATTCACAATCGGAAATGCGAATGCAAGATGGATGCATGCGACTATAATAGGAAGAAAGAAAACCGTAAGCATCTGTGAGTTGATACTCGACTTGATATCCTTCTTAGTCATTCCAAGCTTTTTCATAATCTCAAAGCGTCCGCAGTCCTCATAGCCTTCCGTAACCTGCTTATAATATATGATAAGTACAGTGGCAAGCACAAATATTATTCCAAGGAAAATCGCAAGGAACAGGAGTGCACCGA
>OGUD01000082.1_pt1 | contig 93489 bp, 72 predicted proteins | sample 1573671 | NCBI WGS metagenome assembly OGUD01 (sample SAMEA2582065, study PRJEB24529) | metagenome | biome: Human gut stool | place: China | collected 2011 | reverse complement strand
TTAAAATCCTGCGGGACTTATACTCCCGTACCGGTTCGATTCCGGTCTGCGGCATTAAAGGAATGAGAGTGAAGGTCTTAAAAGAATAAGGTTTTCACTCTTTTTTTATGGATTTGACATACCCGAAAGAAATAAAGATAAGGAGCGTGCAAAATGAAAGATATGAAAATTACAGATTCTATTTTATATGTTGGTGCAGATGATAAAGATTTAGATTTGTTTGAGAGTCAGTATGTGATTCCGAATGGAGTATCGTATAACTCTTATGTGATTTTGGATGAAAAGGTTGCTTTGATGGACACCGTAGATCAAAGAGCAACAAGAGAGTGGCTGGAAAATCTTGACCGTGTGTTAGTTGGAAGGACGATTGATTATCTTGTAGTGTCTCATATGGAGCCAGATCATGCGGCAAATGTAAAGACATTGATTGACAAATTTCCGAATATGCAGATTGTAGGGAATGCAAAGACTTTCACGATCATGTCCCAGTTTTTTAATGTAGATCTTACAGATAAATCTGTTGTCGTAAAAGAAGGCGACATTTTGAGTCTGGGTACGCACACATTGCAGTTTATTATGGCACCCATGGTACACTGGCCAGAAGTTATGGTGACGTATGAGCAGTCGCAAAAAGTGTTGTTCTCAGCAGATGGATTTGGTAAATTCGGAGCACTTGATGTAGAAGATGCATGGGAAGGTGAAGCGAGAAGGTATTATTTCAATATTGTAGGGAAATATGGAGCACAGGTACAGGCGCTCCTGAAAAAAGCTGCCACATTAGATATTCAGATGATTTGTCCCCTTCATGGACCGGTTCTGAATGAAAATATTGGGTATTATATTGATAAATACAACACATGGAGTAGCTATGAACCAGAAGATGAAGGGGTATTTGTGGCATATGCGTCTATTCACGGGAATACAGAAGAAGCGGCAAAAGAGTTTGGAGCGATGTTAAAGAAAAAGGGTGCAAAGAAGGTAGTGATTGCAGACCTTTCTAGAGAAGATATGGCAGAGGCTGTGGAAGATGCATTCCGTTATTCGAAACTGGTTGTTGCGGCAGCTTCTTATGACGCAGGAGTATTCCCATGTATGGAAGATTTCTTACATCATTTGAAAGCGAAAAATTACCAGAAACGTACAGTGGGAATTATTGAAAACGGAAGTTGGGCACCTTCGGCAGCGAAACAGATGAAAGTGATTTTGGAAGGAATGAAAAACATTACAATTTGTGAGCCTGTAGTGACGATCAAATCCACACTCAATGAGACAAGCAGAAAAGTGATGGAAGAATTGGCGGAAGTGTTGGTGCAATAGAGAGGAAAGACTGCAAAAGTTTGTCCGCGAAACCAAGGGAGACCGAGAGAGGGAGGAACGCTTTATGATTTTTGAGCAGATTCAAAGCCAACAAGATTTGGAAGCGTTTGAAGAGAAGATTTCAGAGAAAAAAGCAGAGAAATTCTATGTTAAAAAATAAGCGCAAAAATAATTGCAAAAAAATAAAAAAACACTTGAAATTATAAAAAAATTATTATATAATATCTCTTGCGTTAAAGAAAAAATAAATTCAATAATGCGAGATGCGCCTTTAGCTCAGTTGGTAGAGCACCTGACTCTTAATCAGGGTGTCCAGGGTTCGAACCCCTGAAGGCGCAGGTAGAAATCACTGTTTTTGAAGTCGAGAGAGCTTCGGGGGCGGTGGTTTTTTTGTGCGTAAAATGGCGGTTTTTCAGCATTTCAATAGTTGAGAGAGAAAATCGGAAAGGCAGACAAGGAAATCCGAAGAACAGTCATGTTTGTCGCAGAATTGGTCGCAAATTGGTCGCGAGCCAAATAAAAAGACCAAAATAGCAGAATAAAATTTGAAAAGACAGTATTGGAAAAGAGATTTGTATGTTCCTGATACTGTCTTTTTTTGTAAACGTATATTATTTTTTAAATATAGATGTAGGAAAAGAGGTGAAAGAAATGTACATTAAAATCTACTCAAAAAGTCAACTTATTCTTTTAAGGCGACTGAAACCTTTGTTTAAAAGAAAATATCAGCTTCCGAATGGAATCCTGAATAAAGTAGAAAATATTCTGAAAGAAAGGGAACTTGGGAAAAGCGGATTTGTTGCAATACTCTTAGAACCAGTTACAGATGATATGACAGGAATAAAAGATATTCTTGACTGTTATCCTCGCAGACTCCATATAGGAGAAGAAGTTGAGGATGTATCTGTCATGGATGATGGGAGATGGTTGACAAGGCATAGAGAGTGGTATTTGGATACATTAAAATTATGGGATGATGGAAGTAAGATATATGCTATTTATTCTATGACTTTAAAATCATTATATGGTGAAGACATATAGCTACTCTTCGTCTTGAACGGGTGGAATGTATTCAATGAGTTCGTATAAGTCGCAATCCAATACATAACATAATCTCAATAAAATATCAATGTCTAAGCGTTGGATTTTATTATCGCGGTAATTTCTTAATTGTGTCCTTTGCATTTCAGCTCGAAAAGATAATTGGTTTAGAGAGATGTTTCTTTCTTTTAGAATATCAGCTAAATGTATTTGTATCTTTCCGTATGATTTTTGCGCAGACGGAAGATGCCGTAAAGGATTTTCTTTTTTCATGTGTGTTTACCTCCATGAAATTATTATATTTTAGTATGCCATTAGTTGTAAGAATCATAAATATATGGTATCTTTATATATGAGCATATATACACCCATAAAAGAAATATAACAGTTATGAAAAGGATTGACGAAAGAAAAGAGGTGAAAGGAATGTTTTATTATTGTAAAAAATGTGCCAACATTGAAAACATGAAGGCAAAAGACAATCAAGCAGTATGCAAGGTTTGCGGAAGTAATATGCAACCTGTACCGCGAGAGTATCTGATGACAAACGGCTCATTCTTTAAATCTCAAGAGTCTAGGAAAGAATTCATTCAAGTAATCGAATCTGGTGAAAACTATGATTCTGAGATAGGCAGTAAAAAAGAAGAAATTAGAAAAGAAAACGATGCAAAAGAACAAGAACGCATCCATGAAACAAACGAAAAAATGAGACAAGAGCAATTCCATATGTCATGCCCTGTCTGTGGAAGTAAAAATGTCCAAAAAATTTCAACAGTAGGAAAGTATGCGAAAATAGGAGTTTTTGGAATCTTAGGAGCAGATGATTTAGGAAAACGATGGAAATGTAATGTCTGTGGAAGTAAGTTTTAAAGGAGATATAAGAAAATGGGAATTTTAGATAAAGCTTTAAAAACAGTAAAAAATGTAGGAGATAGTCTTGTTGAGTCGGCAACAAATGCGGGTTCATCAGTAGGTACATCTGTACAGGATAATGCAGAATTAAATTCTTTAAAAATGCAGATTAATGTAATTGAACAGGAGTTAGATGCCGCATATGTACAGATTGGAAAGAAATATGTTGATTATGTTGTAAAGACGGGGGATATGGGAAATCTTGATGTTAGTGATTTGTTGACCATGATGGATCCGAAACTGACAAGAAAACAGGAATTGGAAGAACAGTTGATTGAACTAGAAAAACGCATGAAACAAAATGCAATTCTTAGAGAGAAAGCAAAAGTTGAAGCGGATTTTGCAGAAGAAAAAACAAAGCTCGACCGTGCGCTTGCAATGGATGTTATCACTCAGGATGAATACAATTTTAAAGTCAGTGTTGCCAAGAAAAAAGTGGATAATTTTGAAGAAATCAGAAGAATCGAGCAACAATGTGAAATGGGTATCATCACAAAAGAAGAAAAGAATGCAAAAATAGATGTACTTATAAAATAAGGTAAAGAAATGTATGCATTGATTGAAGTAATTTGGATTGTGTGCGGGTGTTTTTGCTTCTATTAAATGGTTAATAAAGCAGAAAAGAAAATGTTATGATATGGAAGTGCAATCTTTTATGGTAGGAGCTATTATATTCAATACTATTTCATATAATACTAATGCGGTCTTTTTTGTAATAATTCAGGATCATGCTGACGTATATAAGATTCTAAACTGTTTTTATCAATTAAAGCAGGTACGACACCCTCTCGGGAAATGCAAAAACCTGCAGCGTAGGAAGCGATACGTACAGCATTTTGGATACTGTATCCCATCGTTAGATAGGAGGCAAATGCACTGATAAATGCATCGCTGGCTCCGGTATTATCTATAGATGGGAATGAGATGGCAGAGAAATATTCACTCCATTCTCTTGTTTTGACATAACATCCTCGAGCGCCTAGAGTCACGATAACAATTTCTACGCCACAACTTAATAACATTTCTGTTTGTTGTTCGAGGGAAGTGTTACAATTCCCCAAGAGTTCTGCAATCTCATCCTCATTTGGAACAATAATATCAACATGGGAAAGAAGCTCTAGTGAGAGCGAATTACATGCAGAAGGCTTTAGGATGGTTTTTGCGCCATGTTCATGTGCAATCCTACATGCTTCTAAAACAGTCTCTAAAGGAATTTCAGATTGAATCAGGCAGTAACCTGTATTTTCAAAGAGATTTCTTTTTTTCTTATATCTTCTGGTGTAAAGAGATCGTTTGCATCGGCTAGAATAGAAATCATCGAGTTACCACTGTTTTCGTTTGAAAAGCAATAGATATTGTCGGAGTCTAAATCAGTGCCCACATTGGTTGTGCCAAGTGCATCTAGTCTTGCGATTATTTTAATGGCGATTCTGTATCCTATGTTGCAGGGAATGGTAATTTTTGGATTAGCGACATGTTTGTTTGGAATCCTTAGTGGAGGAGGACTTGCGATGTTTTATGCAGTAATTGCTATGATTCCTGGAATTGCTGAAACGGCAGGGGTACATGGAATGCTGATCACGTTGCCAATGCAGATGATTGCGAATTTATCTAGAACAATTTCACCGGTTGCGGCAGTTATCATGATAGTAGCATCTACTGTGGGAGTAAGCCCTACGAGAATTCTGAAACGTACGGCGGTTCCGTCTATCGTGGCAATTATATTAGTTATGGCATTTTCTGTTATTTTTCTTCCATACTAAAATAAAGTTAAATATACAAGATATCGTAGCTTTAGAGGCTAAGATATCTTGTTTTTTTGCAAATATCCCATATAATCATAAAATATTTGTAAAATACTCCAAAAGAAAATCAGAGTATGATATAATAAGTGAGATATGCAAATGTCAATGCTACTTTTTGAGAATGATTTAATTGGAAAGAGGGAAAATCTTGTTTGGATATGTGACAGCGTCTAAGCCGGAACTGAAGATGAAAGATTTTTACAAATATAAGGCGTATTATTGTGGACTGTGCAAAGTCTTACGAGAAAAGCATGGATTTTTAGGACAGTTGACGTTGACCTATGATATGACATTTCTTGTGATTCTGTTACATTCTCTTTATGAGAGTGACATGAGTCTTGAGGAACACCGATGTGTGGTGCATCCGGCGAAAAAGCAGAAGATGCTATATAATGAGATTACGGAATATGCGGCAGATATGAATATTGTGCTGACCTATTTTCATTTTGCAGATGATTGGAAAGATGAGAAGAGCAAGGCGGGACTTGTTGGAGTTCGGGCATTCCGAAAGACATATCTTGAGATTGAAAAAAAATATCCAAAGAAATGCAGGATAATTCGAAGATGCCTAAAAAAACTGCAGACATGTGAGGAGCAGGAAGAAGAGAATATTGATATTACGGCAAGGTATTTTGGAGAGTTGATGGCAGAACTATTGACTTACAGACAGGATGTGTGGACCAAAACTCTGCGTAGGATGGGATTCTATCTTGGAAAGTTTATCTATATTTTAGATGCGTATGACGATGTTGAGAAAGATTTGGAAAATGGCAGTTATAACGCATTGATTTCGTTGTACGGGGAACCGGACTTTGATGAGCGATGCAAAGAGATGATGACCTATGTGTTGGCAGAATGTACCAGTCAGTTTGAACGTCTGCCATGTATTGAAGATGCGGACATACTGAGGAATATTTTGTATGTAGGCGTGTGGGAAAAGTATGATAAAAAGCAGTTGGAAAAAAATAAAGAAGAGGAATAGAAGATTATGATAGCAAATCCATATGAGGTGTTAGGTGTTTCACCAAGCGCAAGTAACGATGAAGTAAAAAGAGCATACAGGGAGATGAGCAGAAAGTATCACCCGGATTCGTATGTAGACAATCCGCTGTCAGGGCTGGCAGAGGAAAAGTTTAAAGAGATTCAGGAAGCGTATGATCAGATTATGAAGGAACGGGAAGGCGGTTTTTCCGGATCTTATACAGGTGGTCAGCAGCAGTCTTATTCCGGAGGCGGTCAGGAGACTGTGGAACTTCAGGCGGCAAGAAACTATATTAATACACGGCGTTTCCGGGAGGCATTAAATGTGCTTTCTAATATACCGAATCGAAATGCGATGTGGTATTATTACAGTTCGATAGCCAACATGGGTTTGGGAAATAATCTTGTGGCGGTAGATCATGCGAAACAGGCGGCGGCAATGGAGCCGAACAATATGGAATATGTAAATTATGCAAATCAGTTGCAGTTTAGAGGACAGCGTTATCAGAATACGGGATATGGCTATGGTCGTCCATCGTATGGAACGGGAAACTTATGTTGTGATTTATGGTGTGCAGACACACTGTGCGAATGTATGGGAGGCGATCTTTGCTCATGCATGTAAATGCGAAAAAAATGGCATTCACAGGAGTGCTCGCAGCATTTGCGGTCATTTTACTTGTGTTGAGTGCAGTGATTGAGACAAGCAGCCTGTTCCTGATCGCAGCGGCAGCATTCTGTGTCGGGATTGTATTGCGGGAATGGGGAATCAAGGCAGGCGCAGCGTTTTTGGCAGCAAGTTTTCTGGTGGGGCTGATTGTGGCGCCGAATCGTCTGTACTGTATTACATTTCTTGCAATGGGGATTTATTTGGTGTTGAGCGAGATCCTTTGGGAGAAGGTTGCCCAAAGTTCTAAGATTCAGAAAAAGACAGTTGCGGTGTGGATTGGAAAATACATAATCTTTAATGCCATGTTTATTCCGGTGCTGCTTATTTTTCCGACTTTGATTTTGGCAGAAGAAGCAGTAGAAAAGATGTTTTGGATTGTCTTGATCGGAGCACAGGCGGGGGGGTTTGTATTTGACAAGGCGTATATGTACTTTCAGATTTTTATATGGGGAAAATTGCGAAACAAGGTTATGAAGTGAGGGCAGAGAAAAATCTGTCCTTTTTAGTATAGAAATAAATAAATTTCTATGGAAAAAAAATAATAACATATGGTATTATAGCATATGAAGGAAGTTGAACATATGATTAGAACATGGGTTGCAGATGTAACATCTTTATTGAAGAAAGAAAAATATTTACAATACTACAAAAAAGTTCCAGATTTTCGTAAGGAAAAGGCGGATAAGATTATATGTCAGGAAGGAAAAGCTTTGAGCATAGGGGTATGGATATTATATGAGCAGATGCGAGAAGCATATGACATATCAGAAGATCTGGTTTTTAACCTGTCTCACTCAGGACATTATGCACTTTGTTCCATTACGGATATTGAAAGCAATGCGACGTATCTTGGGTGCGATATCGAAGGTGTCAAACAGGTTAGGCTGGATGTTGCCAGACGTTTTTTTTGTACGTCCGAATTTCAAAGAATCTTGGAGCAGAATACGGAAGAGGAAAGAGCAGAGGAGTTTTATCGCTACTGGGTGCTGAAGGAAAGTTTTATGAAAGCAACTAGGCTTGGCATGAAATTAGGATTAGATCAGTTTGAGATTGTGTTTTCAAAAGAGGGGAATCCATATCTGATAAAACAACCAGAAGAATTTCCTCAGAAATATTATTTTAAGGAGTACGAAGTTGCTGATATTCCTTGTAAAATTGCGGTTTGTTCTAATTGCGGTGAATTTTCAAACACGATAGAAAAGATTGAATTATAGAAACAAAGAGGAGAAGGGTATGCGAAGTTCCAAAATGTGGAGATATTATAGCAGTTTGGTGGAGAGAAAAGTAAAACGAATACGGAGAACAAAGAGACAGCTTATGGCTGTCGGTGTAGGGTGTCTCGTTCTTGGATTGATATTGGGGACTGTATTTGGTGGTATGAGACAGAAGAAAAAAACGGAAAAACGGACGAAAGAGACAATAGCTGAGGTGCGAAAGGAAGAGAGGCAAAAAACGAAAGAAGTTCAAAGAGAGTTGGAGCGGGTACATCAGGAATATGAGGAGGAAGAAAAAGAATTGCCGTGGAATATGGTGTTGGTAAATTCTTCTCATCCGATGGAAGATGGATATGTGCCGGAACTCACGGAGGTGGCGAAAGGATATAGTGTGGATTCTAGAATTGCAGAGCCGCTCAACAGTATGCTGAAGGCAGCAGAGGCAGAAGGGATGAACATTATTATCTGTTCAGCGTATCGCTCTATTGAAAAACAGACACAAGTTTTTAACCTTTCTGTACAGGAACGGCTGAATACTGGGTTGAACTATTGGGAGGCATATGAGGATACCAAATTGAGCGTTGCACTTCCAGGGACAAGTGAGCATGGGCTTGGACTTGCACTTGATTTGATTTCCAATCAATATTCGGAATTGGATGAAAAGCAGGCGGAGACAAAAGAGGCAAAATGGCTAGAAGAAAATTGTTATAAGTATGGGTTTATTCTGCGCTATCCACCGGAGAAAACCGCTGAAACGGGAATTATATATGAGCCTTGGCATTACCGGTATGTGGGTGAGGAAGATGCAAAGAAAATTATGGAATCAGGTATGACTTTGGAAGAGTATTTGGAAGAGAGTTACTAAGGAGGAAACGGACATGGAGAATCTGACATTTAGTGAACAGGTGAAAATTATCTTAAGTCGTAAGGGGATGACGATCAAAGAGCTGGCAGAGCAGATTGAAAAACGAACCGGGAAGAATATGTCTAGACAGAACATGACACAACGGTTAAAAAGAGATAATTTTCAGGAACAGGACATGCGTATGATTGCAGAGATATTAGGATGTTCTTTTCAGTTGAGCATTATGGAACAGGTGGAGACGATTGTGACGGAAGAACAACCAAAGCTGGCTGAGAGAGAAGTGAGGAAAGAAAACACGGCAGAATCGTCACAAAAGCCATCGGAAACTAAATCGGAGAACCGTGTCACAGAGCGTGATATTACTGTTGGAGAGCTTGTGAAAATGAGTGAAGAACTTCAGCTAGAGCCAGTAGTAGAACCGATGAAAGAGATACCAAAAAAAGTGGAGGAAAAGAAGAGTGGTTTTAGTGGAATCAGAGGATATATAAGAAAGCCGAAATTTCGGACTCCAGATACAAAGAAAGTGGCAGAGATGAAAGAGTCAGAAATACCGATTCTTGGAGAAATTAATCCGTATACTGGAAAAGAATATCAGACGAACAGTGTGCGTATGCATCCAAAGCGAATCGGTTATGTGCAAGTGTATGATCAGGAACAACATAAATGGACAGATATGACGGAGTGGGCATTTCTAGGGTATCAGGAGCGGAAGAAGGCGCTGCTTGGAAAAGATTATGATCCGCCAATCTATCTGGATTAATGCAAACAGTTTGCGTGAAGGAAAGGGGTGAAAGTATGAAGTGGAATCAATTATTATCCAGCAAAAGGAACAGAGAGTTTGGAGGGGGAAATAAGACAGCAGATCTACGAAGTGAGTTTGAAAAGGATTACCACCGGATTATTGGGAGTGCATCATTTCGGCGGCTTCAAGACAAAACACAGGTATTCCCTTTGGATAAAAGTGATTTTATTCGGACGAGGTTGACACATTCTTTGGAAGTGTCCTCTTTTGGAAAATCTTTGGGACAAAATATTGGGGAATCGATTTTGGCATATCAGAAGGATTTGAATTTTACGCCGAAGATGAAAGAGGAGATTTGCAATATTTTACAGTGTGCGGGTTTGATTCATGATATTGGGAACCCGCCATTTGGACATTTTGGTGAGACAGTGATCCGTGATTGGTTTAAGAGGAACCTTCCAGTTGTGACATTTTGTGGACAGAGTGTTGAGCAAGTGTTGGATGACCAGATGCGAGAAGATTTTTACCATTTTGAAGGAAATGCACAGGCGCTCAGACTTGTCAGTAAGCTGCACTATCTTGTGGATGAGTATGGGATGAATCTGACGTATGCCCTGCTTGGGACAATCGTGAAATATCCGGTATCTTCTTTGGAAATCGATACGACAACAGGAAATATCAAGGATAAAAAGCTTGGATATTACTATGCAGATCAGGAACTTTATGAGGAGATTGCTAAGACCACCGGAACGAACGGAAAGCGCCATCCGCTGACCTATATTTTGGAAGCAGCAGACGATATTGCTTATAAGACGGCGGATATTGAAGATGCGTTTGTGAAAGGATTTCTTTCTTATCATCAGTTGAAAGAGGAGTTAGTTTCTCTTGCAAATGAGGAAAATGAATATTCTTTTCATGCGTTGGAGAAATTGGAAGCAAAGTATGCGAGCGGGCAGCGGCGAAAGGTGAAAAATCCGGAGGAGTATGCGGTAAAGAACTGGATTGTGCAGATGCAGGGATTTTTGATCAATTGTGCGACGGATGGATTTACTTCGAACTATGAGAAAATTATGAGTGGGACATATTGCTATGATTTGTTTCATGGGACATATGGGGAAAAGCTGATGAATCTTTTGGGAGATATCGCATATCGACATGTGTTCTCTACATCGGTTATTTATAAGATGGAGATGTCGGAGGCTGTGATGCTTGATTTTCTGTTGGACAAGTTCGTAAAGGCGGCAATTGATTACGATACGGATACAGAGTTGAGTGAGACCAATAAACGAATTATTTCGTTTATTTCGGAAAACTATAAGAGTGCATACCACTGTCATGCGCAAGGGAAAAGCGAGCAGGAAAGATTGTATTTAAGACTTCTACTTGTGACGGACTATATCTGTGGAATGACAGACAGTTATGCGAAAAGACTATACCAGGAGATGAATGCAATCATATAGAAAAGTGGCAGCGGTATGCTGCCGCTTTTTGGTTCTTTTCTTTTTGAAAGATGAATAAAGTGTCTTATAGAAGTAAGAAAGGAATGAGATTTATGAAACAGATCATCCGGTATTTGTACGAGTATGAAAATGGAAACAGGACCCGAAATGTTGGTTTTATAAAGTTAGAAAAACGAGTGGATAAATGTGCAATTCAGATACATGGAAAGAACCTTGATTTTGGACAGGAAAAGAAATTGGGTGTATTTGTGTTTTATACGCAAGGAGAGGAATGTATAGGAATTCCGCAAGGAGTAATCGAAGATGTAGCTCCGGTGATTAATTATATTTTAAAGTTCGAGCCGCAGGACGCAGGAGGAAAAGAAGTGTTTGAAGAGCTTGCGGGACTGATTTTGCAAAACAATTCTGGGAAAACATACGCTGCGATGTGGAAAGAGGAAGCAGCGGATATACAACATATGGTGACTGAACACAGAGAAGTGCAGGGGGGAAGAGAAGATACAGAAGAGGAGAATGAGGAAGAGATATCAGAGGAAATGGCAGAAGATGCATTAGAGGACAGACAAGAATTAAAAGATATGAGAGGAAATGCAGAGACGGCGTTGGAACTTACGACAGAAGAGACGAAAGAGCGAGAGAGCTTGATTGAGCATGTGGAAAAACTAGTGGAACAGCAGGAGTTTACGGAGGAGGTAGAAGCGTATATACCACCGAAGACAAGAACATACGAGAAAATTCAAAGACAGGATCTTGCAAGATTACCGAGAACACAGTGGCATTTGGCAAACAATAGTTTTTTGCTGCATGGATTTTATAATTACCATCATCTTCTGTATATTGAGGAAGGGGAAAACCGCTGGATTGGTGTACCTGGAATTTATCATGAAAAAGAGCGAGCAGCAGCCAGAGCATTTGGGTTTCCGCAATTTCATCGTGTTATGGATGCGGATCTTGAATTATCGGTAGAAGAAAAGAATACATTTGATGATTTTGGATATTGGTGTCGACAGATTTAGAAGAAATCAGTATAATTAAGAACGAGTTTTATTTGGGAGTTTGAAGTTGGAAGATACAAAAGGTGAGTGTATGATGAACAAAGATGAAAAATATATGAAAGAGGCGATCAAGCAGGCAAAAAAAGCATATACACTTGGAGAGGTTCCAATTGGATGCGTGATCGTTTACGAAGATAAGATTATCGGACGTGGATATAATCGCAGAACAATTGACAAAAATACGATTGCGCATGCGGAGATGATGGCAATCAAAAAGGCGAGTAAGAAAATGGACGACTGGAGGCTTGAGGATTGTACAATGTATGTTACATTGGAGCCGTGTCAGATGTGTTCGGGGGCCATTGTACAGTCCAGAATGAAGAAGGTTGTTGTAGGATGTATGAATCCGAAAGCAGGATGTGCGGGATCGATTCTGAATTTACTACAGATGGAAGAATTCAATCACCAGGTGGAATTGGAAATAGGTGTGTTGGAAGAAGAATGCAGTGCGTTGATGAGGAATTTTTTTAAAGAGTTGAGGGAAAAACGAAAAGCGGAGTCGAAATGACATTCTGAATTGCATACACAATTATTGGTTGAAGTTGAAAAAGAAGCGTACTATAATAATATATATGCAACGAAGACTGATTTTTGCAAGAGGTGATGGAAGATGGCAGTAAGACAGCTTAGAATGTTTGATGATGAGATTTTAAGAAAACAATGCAAAGAAGTTACGGTAATTGATGAGAAAGTGAAATGTCTGATAGAGGATATGGGCGACGGACTGTTGAAACTGATCAATCCGAAGATTGTTGCGGTAGAAGGAGCACTTGCGAAGTGTTTTTGTCATGAGATTGATCATCTGAATGGAAAACTATTTTTGGACGAAGCGATAGAATTTATCGATTTCGATGAATAGCATTGACAAATGTACTGTCTGGAGAGTATAATATAGACTCGTGCAGCCGGGGCGTTAGCGGTGCCTTGTACCTACAATCCGCTATAGTAGGGGTGATGTTACACGGAGGGCTTTTATTTGTGGAGCTGCCTTTTGAAAGTGGCGTTGATGTTTGGGTCTCACGCGACGGGAATCTGTGAACCGTGTCAGGTCGGGAACGAAGCAGCACTAAGCAGAACCTTCCGGGTGCCGTGAGGGTGCCTGGGCTGAGTTAACTGCAAAAGTAACGTTCATGGAGCGAGTTCGAAGTGTAACGCACGAAAAGAAAAATGCTATTGTATGGACAGTTTGAGATTGTCTATACAATAGCATTTTTACTATATAAGGAAATTTGATTTTCAGATACAAAAAGAGAAGGAGAGATATGCTATGAACATTGTTTTGGCGGCGATTAATGCGAAATATATTCACTCGAATCTGGCTGTGTACAGTCTGAGAGCGTACGCGCAGCAGTATAAGGATGAGATACAGATTGCAGAATATACGATCAATCAGCAGATAGACGATATTTTGATGGATTTATATAAGAAAAAACCGGATGTCTTATGTTTTTCCTGCTATATATGGAACCTGTCTTATGTGGAAGAACTGATTCGGGAGCTTGGGAAGATATTCCCGAGTGTTCCAATTTGGGTGGGTGGTCCAGAGGTATCCTACGATACAAAAGATGTGCTGGAACGTCTTCCGGAAGTGACAGGGGTGATCTTCGGAGAGGGGGAAAAGACATTTTTGGAAGTGGTGGAGTATTATCACGGAAAAGATGTGAAGCTTTCGGAGATTAAAGGAATTGCCTACCGTGGAGAAGAGGGACAATTTTTGCAGAATTCATGGCGTGAAGTTATGGATTTGAGCGAAGTTCCGTTTGTGTATCACGATATGGCAGATTTTAAGAATAAGATCATCTACTATGAGTCGAGCAGAGGGTGTCCGTTTTCCTGCAGTTACTGCCTTTCTTCGATAGACAAATGTCTGCGTTTCCGAAAACTTGAATTGGTAGAAAAAGAACTTCAGTTTTTTATTGATGAGAAAGTGCCGCAGGTGAAGTTTGTGGATCGAACTTTTAACTGTAACCATAAGCATGCGATTGCAATTTGGAAATATATCAAGGAGCATGACAAAGGAATCACGAATTTTCATTTTGAAGTGGCGGCAGATTTGCTGAATGAAGAAGAATTGAAGCTGATTGAGTCGATGCGTCCGGGACTGATACAGCTTGAAATCGGGGTGCAGTCTACGAATGAACAGACGATTCGTGAGATTCGGCGAACGATGCGGTTTGAGGAAGTGGCACGTATTGTGCAGCGCATCAATCAGGGCGAAAATGTGCATCAACATCTGGACTTGATCGCAGGACTTCCGTATGAAGACATGGAGAGTTTTCAAAAATCTTTTGATGATGTGTATCGGCTCCACCCGGAACAGCTTCAGCTTGGATTTTTGAAAGTGCTGAAAGGTTCCTATATGGAATCACAGAAGGAACGGTATGGACTTGTATATAAGAGCCGTCCGCCGTATGAGGTGCTCTATACAAAGTGGCTGTCGTATGAAGAGATGATGCAGTTAAAGAGCGTGGAAGAGATGGTGGAGGTCTACTATAACAGCGGGCAGTTTTCTTATTGCCTGCGAAAATTGGAAGAAGAGTATGCATCACCATTTGTGTTGTATCAGGGACTTGGCAGATATTATGAGAATCATGAACTGCACCTGATGAGTCATTCCAGAATTACAAGATATGAGATTTTACTTGGATTTATCAGAGAAAAACATAAAGAACGAGAGAGTCTTTACAGAGAACTTTTGACATTTGATCTGTATCTTCGCGAGAATGTCAAAAACCGACCGGAATTTGCGGGAGAGCATGAAGTGTCAAAGGACTGGCTGAATGCATTTTATGAGACGGAATCAAAAGAGCATCAATATTTGATTGGATATGAAGCATACGATAAAAGACAGTTGCGAAAAATGACTCATATTGAAAAATTTCATTATGATGTACTTGGAACATGTGAAGAAAAAGAGAACTTCATTTTGTTTGATTATCAGAATAGAAGCAGGCTGACACATCAGGCGGCAGTAACTGAGGTCGAGACAGAATAACATTTCAACAATGTTTCTTGCAAAAATACGATAAAGAGTTTAGAATGTAAACAAATGTATAAAATCGAGGTGTGAATAATGAATTTTTATGATAAAAAAGTAAGAAAAATCATGGCGATTACGATCATGGTTATTATTATAGCGATGGTTGCGACAAGTGTGATTCCATATTTAGTGTAGAGAGGATTGATTATGCAAAAAACAACACAGGATAGAAAACGAAAAATGAATGCAAAAGAGAAACAAAGATTGCTTGTAGTAGCAGGAATTATTGTGTTTTCAATTCTTATTGTGTTCGGAATTGTCTATTTTGTATTTCGTAGCCGGGTGATGAGCACTGCGGACAATGAGATTTATAATAATGTCTATGTTGAGACGGTGGATGTGTCCGGTATGAAAAAAGCAGAGGCAAAAAAGGCAGTAGAAGCAAAGATCAAAAAATATCAAGAACAGAGTATTTCGCTTCATATAGAAGAAGAGAATGTACAAGTGACACTAGGAGAGATTGGTTTTACGATAAAAGATGTGGATGGACTTGTAGAAAAGGCACTTGATTATGGAAAAGATGGAAGTATCTGGAGTCGGTATTTTGAAGTGAAAAAGCTTGACAAAGGAAAAGAAGTCATTTCTGCAATATATGAGATCGACAGCGGGAAGGCGAAAGCAGTTTTTGAAGAGAAAGCGCAGCCGTTGGAAAAAGTAGCGGCAAATGCGACGATTACACGAGAGAACAGTGCATTTGTCATTACAGATGAAGTTCAGGGAAAGACGATTGATGCAGAAGCCTCAGTAAAAGCCATTGAGACATACTTGAATAAGAAATGGAATAAGAAAGAGGCATCTGTGGATCTTGTGTCTGTCTCAGATGTACCGGATGTTACTCGGGAGCAGTTGGAGACGATTCAGGATACACTTGGAACATTTACTACATATTGCGGAAGCGGAGGCGGAAGAGTGCAGAATATAGAATCCGGAACTGCTCATATTAATGGGGCCTTGGTGATGCCGGGAGAAGAGTATTCTGCTAATGCAGCGATGGAGCCTTATACCACGGAGAATGGGTTTACAGAAGCCGGATCTTATGAGAATGGGAAAGTTGTACAGAGTATGGGTGGTGGAATCTGCCAGGTATCCACAACACTTTATAATGCCGTGATCCTTGCGGAACTGGAGGTGACGCAGAGGCAGCCGCATTCCATGCTGGTAGATTATGTGAAGCCATCTATGGATGCGGCAATCGCAGGTGACTATAAGGATTTAAAATTCAAGAATAATACAGAGACACCAATTTATATTGAGGGATATATATCGGGTGGGAATCTTACATTTACAATTTATGGAAAAGAGACGAGAAATGCGAACCGGAGTATTGAGTTTGTCAGTGAGACGTTGAGCACAACACCGGCAGGAAAGAAATTCGTCGAGTCCGGAGATTCACTTGGCGTGATGACAAAGAGTGGTTCTGGACATACGGGAAAGACGGCGAGACTTTGGAAGGTTGTCTATGAAAATGGACAGGAAGTGAGCCGAGATATTTTTAACAACAGTACATACAGTGCGTCACTAGTCACAGTGAATGTGGGAACGGCATCAGATAATGCAGAGGCTTCTGCACTTGTAAAGGCGGCAATCGCCACACAGGATGAAGGGCAGATCAACAATGCAATTGCTGAGGCGAAGGCAAAGATTGAGGAGGCTGCAAAAAAGGCGGAAGAGGAGGCACAGAACACACAGAATGCGACACCGCCGGAAGCGCCGACAGAGTAAGGAGAAAGTTATGAAGGTAGGAAAAGTATCCCAGACCGTGTTAAAGCGTTCGATTTTAAAACCGTTGCAATTTCATAGAGAAGAATCGATGTTTCCACCGTCTGTAGAAGAGATGTGTTATGGGATAAAAGCAGGAGAAGGGGAGGAAGTGTTATCTTCTACCGCCGTTCTATATGGGAACGAGAAAGATTTGGGTGTGTTTGCACTTGCGCAGGTGGCAAATGATCTTGCAACCCGGGGTGCAGTACCTGTAGGGGCAGCGGTGCATATTATGCTTCCGCCGTATGCGTATGAATCTCGTCTGAAAGCGATGATTGAGTATGTGGAACGAGCGGGAAGCGCGCATGGTATTCAGATTATATGTGCCAAAGCGGAGACAAGTCCCGCAATCAATCAGGCAATCGTATATGTGAATGGTATGGGCGTAGTAAAGAAGGAAGAACTTCTAAGAAGCTGTATGGGGAGACCAGAACAGGATATTGTGCTTCTAAAGTGGATCGCGCTGGAAGGAACATTGCGCGTGATGCGGGAAAAAGAAGAAGAATTGTCAAGACGGTTTATCCCGGCATTTTTGAATCCGATTCGAGAGATGGAAGGAGAACTGTTCTCTGTGGATGAGCTGCAGATTGCAAAAAAAATGGGGGTATCGGCGATGCACCAGATTATCGAAGGTGGGATTTTAGCAGCTTTATGGGAGATGGCGGAAAGTTCCGGTGTGGGGATTGAGGTTGATTTGAAAAAGATGGCGATTAGACAGGAGACGGTGGAGATTTGTGAATATTTTCATCTGAATCCGTATCAGCTTACATCGGCGGGAAGTGTTTTGCTTTTTGCAGAAGATGGCGAGAAGCTTGTGGAGAAATTCCAAAAGGAAGGGAGACAGGCGGTCGTTCTTGGAAGGACGACTGTAGAGACTGCGAGAGTCATTTTGGGCGGCGAAGAGAAAAGATATCTTGACAGACCGGCACCGGATGAATTATTAAAGATGTATGAGTCAAATTAAGGAGGGTTTATGAGAACAACAATTTTAAAATATATCGAAAAAAACAGCCGTGTAGATTTGGGCGAGCTGGCAGTGTTACTTGGAACAGATGAGGTGACTGTGGCAAACGAGATCACGCAGATGGAGAAGGAAAAGATTATCTGCGGTTATCACACGCTGATTGACTGGGATAAAGTAGGGATGGAAAAAGTGACCGCTCTTATCGAGGTGAAAGTGACCCCGCAGAGAAATCAGGGATTTGACAGAATCGCGGAGCGTATTTATAATTATCCGGAAGTAACTGCGGTATATTTGATTTCCGGAGGGTATGATCTTTTAGTGACACTGGATGGAAAGACATTAAAAGAGGTGTCCCAGTTCGTATCGGAAAAACTCTCTCCGGTAGAGGCGGTAATCAGTACGGCAACACATTTTATCTTGAAAAAATATAAGGATCATGGAACAATACTCGTGAAAAAAGCAGAATCAGAAAGGATGTTGGTGACACCGTAATGAGAAATCCATTATCAAAGAAGGTGGTTGGCATTCAGCCGTCAGGAATTCGTAAATTTTTTGATGTGGTCAATGAGATGAAGGATGCGATTTCCCTTGGAGTAGGAGAACCAGATTTTGATACACCTTGGCGTATCCGGGAAGAAGGAATCTATACGCTGGAAAAGGGGCGTACATTTTATACATCGAATGCCGGTCTAAAAGAATTAAAAATAGAAATTTGTAAATACTTAGATAGAAAAGTGAGTGTACAATATGATTACAATGATGAAGTGATCGTAACCGTAGGGGGGAGTGAAGGAATTGACATCGCACTGCGTGCCATGTTGGATCCGGGAGATGAGGTTCTCATTCCACAGCCGAGTTACGTCTCGTATCTGCCTTGTACAATTCTTGCAGATGGAGTGCCGGTCGTGATTCCGCTGCAGCATAAGAATGAATTTAAGCTCACAGCAGAGGAGTTGGAAGCCGCTATTACACCGAAGACAAAGATTCTTGTTATGCCGTTTCCAAATAACCCAACGGGTTCTATTATGACAAAAGAAGATTTGGAACCGATTGTGGAGCTTGTGAAGAAACATGATCTGTTTGTAATTTCAGACGAGATTTACTCAGAACTCAGCTATAAAGGGGAACACGTGTCAATCGCAAGTTTTGAAGGAATGAAAGAACGCACGATTCTGATTAACGGATTTTCAAAGGGGTATGCGATGACTGGCTGGAGGCTTGGCTATGCATGCGGTCCTGCCAATATTATCGAACAGATGGTAAAGATTCATCAGTTTGCGATTATGTGTGCACCGACAAACAGCCAGTATGCGGCGGTGGAAGCGCTTCGCAACTGTGATGAAGAAGTAAAGGAGATGCGCGAGTCTTACAATCAGAGAAGACGTTTTCTTGTGCATGAATTTAAGAGGATGAAGCTTGAATGCTTTGAGCCGTTTGGCGCATTCTATATTTTTCCGAATATCAAAGAGTTTGGGATGACATCAGAAGAATTCGCGACAAGATTATTGGAAGAAGAAAAGGTGGCGGTCGTTCCGGGAACTGCGTTCGGGGACTGTGGTGAAGGCTTTCTTCGTATTTCGTATGCATATTCCTTGGAAGATCTAAAAGAGGCGATAGGTCGTCTTGGCAGATTTATTGACCGACTGAGAAATGAAAGGTAACGAAAGATGTTAAATATTGTATTATTTGAGCCGGAGATTCCGGCGAATACTGGAAATATCGGGAGAACCTGTGTTGCTACAAATACACGTCTCCATCTGATTGAGCCGCTTGGATTTCGGCTGAATGAAAAGGCGATCAAGCGTGCAGGAATGGATTATTGGGATGATCTGGATGTGACGACCTATATTGATTTTCAGGATTTTATGGAGAAAAATCCAGGAGCAAAAATTTATATGGCAACGACAAAAGCACCGAATGTATATACTGATGTGAATTATGAGCCGGACTGCTATATTATGTTTGGAAAAGAGAGCGCAGGAATTCCAGAGGAGATTTTGATACATCACAAGGAGGACAGTATTCGAATTCCGATGGTGGGAGATATCAGATCTTTGAATCTTGGGAATTCTGTGGCGATTGTATTATACGAAGCATTGAGGCAAAATGGATTTCAGAATATGACAAAAGAGGGGCGTTTACACCGTTTGGAGTGGGATTAACACCCCTCTTTTATTGTGTGATCGTAAAAAATATGTAAATAATAGAAAACTGTTGGTTTTGTGTAATGATTAACAATCAAATTTTGGGAAAATGCGACAAATTACTAGACACAAGAGACGGGATGTTGTAAGATTGGGGTAGAACTATGAAATACAAGAAAAGTGTGCATAAAACATTTGCATTGATTAGCCAGCTCGGTATCAGTATGATTGTTCCCATTTTAATGTGTGTATTTTTGGGGAACTGGCTGGAAGAAAAATTTGGGGTTCCGGTTACCATTCCGTTTATCATATTAGGAGTGTTGGCAGGAGGACGCAATGTCTATTTGCTTGCCCGGCATGCGAATGAAGATAAGGAAGAGGAAAATGAAGAAAGATAAAACGTTGACAGAATTGATTGTCGGAATTATTTTTTTAGGTGCGGTTGCGCAGATTATAATATTGATTGCATTTCAGAATGATTTGTATAATGCAGTTGGATTGTGGAGTGGAATTGTGATAGGAATTGGTATGGCAGTTCACATGAAACATTCCATTGAAGATGCATTGGATCTTGGAGAGGAGGGTGCGCCAAAGCACATTCGAAAGACTTATGCGTTTCGTATGACGGTTGTAATCATTGCGATGGGGTGTGTGCTTTATTTTGATTTTGGAAATCCACTTACACTGCTTGTCGGGCTGATTGCATTAAAGATATCAGCGTATTTACAGCCGTATATGCATAAACTATTTTTAAAATTGAAAAAATCTAAGTAAAGGAGGGGGTTTTGTGAGAGATGCTTTGGGGATAGTTGCTGCAAAAGAGGCTGATTTTATGATACACAGTCTTTTAAGGTTTGAACTGTTTGGGCAGGAGCTATACCTTACAACGACGCACGTCAGTATATTGATTGTATGTCTGGGACTGATTATATTTGCATTTGTTGCAAGGCTGAAGTTAAAAGACACTGACGGAAAGCCGGGAGGATTCCAAAATGCAGTGGAATACGTCGTAGAGATGCTGGATGGCATGGTGAAAAGTGGTATGGGAAAAAAGGGCATTCCTTATAGAAATTATATTGGAACTCTGTTTTTGTTTATTTTATTCAGCAATCTCTCAGGGCTTGTGGGATTAAGACCACCGACCGCCGATTACGGAGTTACATTTCCGCTTGGTGTGATCACATTTTTCCTGATACAGTTTAATAATATCAGGTACAACAAAGTCGGAGCGTTCACGAACTTGTTCAAACCACTGCCATTCTTATTCCCGATCAATTTGATTGGGGAGATTGCGGTTCCGTTTTCGTTGTCACTTCGTCTTTTTGGAAACGTCTTGTCGGGAACGGTTATTATGGCGCTATTATATGGTTTGCTTTCGCAGATTGCCATTATATGGCCCGGCTTTCTACACGCCTATTTTGACGTCTTTTCAGGGGCTATTCAGACATATGTATTCTGTATGTTGACGATGGTATTTGTCAGTGATAAAATACCCGATTAATTTAAGAACAAAATTTAGAACATGATTTTAGGAGGAATTTATTATGAGTCAAATTACAAACGAGGCATTAATTTTAGCTTGTTCAGCAATTGGAGCGGGGTTAGCGATGATCGCAGGTATCGGACCTGGTATTGGACAAGGTGTGGCAGCCGGACACGGTGCATCGGCAGTTGGAAGAAATCCGGGTGCAAAATCAGATATCACATCTACGATGTTGCTGGGACAGGCAGTTGCGGAGACAACAGGTCTTTACAGTTTGGTTATTGCATTGATTCTTTTATTTGCAAACCCATTGTTAGGAAAATTGTAAAAAGAAATAAAAAGAAATAAAAAGAAAACAAGAAGGAAGGAGGCTGAACCTTGGATCGTTTATTTACACTCGACGCACAGTTTCTGTTTGATGCGGTTGTGCTTGGTTTGAGTATGTTGCTTTTATTTACGATTTTGTCGTATCTGTTATTTGATCCGGTCAGAAGTCTGCTCGAAAAGCGCAGACAGCGTGTTCTGGATGATCAAGAAACTGCAAAGCGTGAAAAACAGGACGCAATCGCATACAAAGAAGAGTATGACAGAAAGCTGAAAGAAGTAGATAAAGAAGCGCAGGAACTCTTAAGCGCTGCGCGCAAAAAAGCGATGCAGAACGAAGCGAAGATCGTTGCGGAAGCAAAAGAAGAGGCAGCCCGTATTATAGAACATGCCAATGCTCAGATCGAGTTAGAGAAAAAACGAGCACTGGATGATATGAAACAGGAAATGATTACCATTGCATCTTTGATGGCGGGAAAAGTGGTAGCAGCTTCAATTGATACAAAAGTACAAGAAAATCTTATAGATGAGACATTGAAAGAGATGGGTGATCATACATGGCTAAGTTAGTTTCAAAGACATATGGAGATGCATTGTTTGCAGTCGCCTGTGAAGAAGATTGCATCGACGAATTCTTTGAGGCGGCAGTGTGCGTAGCGGATAGTTTGCGGACAAATGAAGAATTCGGCAAACTGATGAATCATCCGAATATTGGAAAAGAAGAAAAAATAAAAATTGTCGAGGAGACATTTTTGCAAAAGATTCCAAAGGAGATCATCGGACTGATGACACTTCTTATCAAAAAAGGACATGCGAAAGACATGTGTGCCGTGTTCGAATATTTTATCGGACTTGTGAAAGAAGAAAAGAAGATTGGAAGTGCCCGTGTAGTGACGGCAATTGAACTGAGCGAGGAGCAGAAAGAAAAAGTAGAACAAAAACTTTTGAAGACAAGCTCTTATGAGCAGTTCGAGATGAATTATGAAGTGGATGCGTCACTGATCGGCGGCATGGTCATTCGGATCGGGGATCGCATTGTTGACAGCAGTATTCGGACAAAGTTATATGAGCTGTCGAAAAATTTAAGAAAAATTCAACTATAAAAACAGAAGGAAGGTGGATTCGCTCCATGAACTTAAGACCAGAAGAAATCAGCTCTGTCATTAAAGAACAGATTAAAAGATACGCATCGGAGTTAGAAGTATCGGATGTGGGAACGGTTATTCAGGTAGCCGATGGTATTGCACGTATCCACGGACTGGAAAATGCGATGCAGGGAGAGCTGTTAGAGTTCCCTGGTGAAGTGTATGGTATGGTGCTGAACTTAGAAGAAGACAATGTAGGTGCAGTTCTTTTAGGTGACCAGAGAAATATCAACGAGGGAGATATGGTAAAGACGACAGGAAGAGTAGTAGAGGTTCCGGTAGGAGACTGTATGCTTGGACGTGTCGTGAACGCATTGGGACAGCCGATTGATGGGAAAGGACCAATTCAGGCGACAAATTTCAGACAGATAGAAAGAGTCGCTTCTGGGGTTATTGCGCGTAAATCTGTAGATACGCCACTGCAGACCGGAATCAAAGCGATTGATTCTATGGTTCCGATTGGAAGAGGACAGCGTGAGCTGATCATCGGGGACAGACAGACCGGAAAGACTGCGATTGCGATTGACACGATTATCAATCAGAAAGGGCAGGGTGTAAAATGTATTTACGTTGCGATTGGTCAGAAAGCATCGACAGTGGCAAATATTGTAAAGACATTTGAAGAATACGGCGCGATGGATTACACCACAGTTGTTGCGTCAACGGCAAGTGAGCTTGCGCCGCTTCAGTACATCGCACCATACTCAGGTTGTGCGATGGGAGAAGAATGGATGGAAAACGGAGAGGATGTATTGATTGTATATGATGACCTGTCGAAACATGCGACAGCTTATCGTACCCTTTCCTTACTTCTTCGCAGACCGCCAGGACGTGAGGCTTATCCGGGAGATGTATTTTATCTGCACTCCAGATTATTGGAACGAGCAGCCAGATTATCGGATAAATTAGGCGGTGGTTCATTAACTGCGCTCCCGATCATCGAGACACAGGCGGGTGACGTATCTGCTTACATTCCTACAAATGTCATTTCGATCACGGACGGACAGATTTTCCTTGAGACAGAGATGTTCAACGCAGGTTTCAGACCGGCGGTCAATCCTGGGATCTCTGTGTCGCGTGTAGGAGGATCTGCACAGATCAAAGCAATGAAGAAGATTGCAGGACCGATTCGTATCGACCTGGCACAGTACCGTGAGCTTGCGGCATTTGCACAGTTTGGATCTGAATTAGATGCAGATACAAAAGAACGACTTGCACAGGGAGTACGAATCAAAGAAGTATTAAAACAGCCACAGTACAAACCAATGCCGGTAGAGTATCAGATAATCATCATCTATGCGGCGACGAGAAAACATCTGCTTGACATTGCAGTGGAAGATATTTTACGTTTTGAGACAGAACTGTTTGAATTTATCCAGACAAAATATCCGGAGATTCCGGAATCAATTAAGACGGAAAAGGTTATCACAGAAGAAAATGAAGCTGCACTTGTAAAAGCGATTGAAGAGTTCAAGTTACAGTTCACACATCAGTAAAAAAGGAGGAAGACGATCATGGCATCCATGAGAGAGATAAAAAGACGCCGCGGAAGCATTCAAAGTACGCAGCAGATTACCAAAGCCATGAAGCTTGTTTCGACTGTAAAGCTGCAAAAAGCAAGAATGCGTGCAGAGAACTCGAAGGCGTATTTTGAATATATGTATCAGACAGTGACTTCCATGCTTGCGAAGGCGGGCAATATAGAGCATCCGTATTTGCAAAAAAGTGATTCCAAAAATGTTGCGGTTGTGGCAGTGACCTCGAACCGTGGTCTTGCGGGCGGATACAATGCAAATATTGCAAGGCTAATCGTGGAAAGCGGGATAGAAAAGGAACATATCCGGCTCTACACAGTCGGCAGAAAAGGTGTGGAAAGTCTTGCAAGAAAAGGATATCAAATTGCAGAGGATTACTCGGATGTCATTGACGAACCGACGTATGCAGATGCACGCCGGATCGGAGAGCGGCTGCTTGATGATTTCTCAAAAGGAGAAATCGGAGAAATCTATGTGGCGTATACAGAGTTTAAAAATACGGTCAGTCATATTCCGAAGCTGATGAAACTGCTTCCGGTGAGCACAGAAGCTGTGCCTACAGAAGAAAAGAAAGAGTCAGCATTGATGAATTTTGAGCCGAATGAAGAGGAGGCGATTGGTCTTCTCGTTCCGAAATATATGACAAGTATTTTGTACGGTGCTTTTGTGGAGGCGATTGCAAGCGAGAACGGTGCCCGTATGCAGGCAATGGACTCTGCAACAAACAATGCAGAAGAGATTATTGATGATTTGGAATTAAAATATAATCGTGCCCGTCAGGGAGCGATCACACAGGAATTAACAGAAATTATAGCCGGAGCGGAAGCTATCGGATAGAGGAGTGAAAAAATGGCAGAAAAAAATATAGGAAAAATCACTCAGATTATCGGTGCGGTCTTAGATATCAAATATGCAGACGGACATCTTCCGGAGATTAACGAAGCGATTGAGATCACAAGACAGGATAACACTAGACTTGTGGTGGAGGTCGCACAGCATCTGGGAGATGATGTGGTGAGATGTATCGCTATGGGACCGACAGACGGTTTAGTCCGGGGGATGGAAGCGGTTGCCACAGGGGCTGCGATTTCCGTGCCGGTAGGAGAGAACACACTGGGGCGTATCTTTAATGTTCTCGGTGAACCGATTGATGAGAAACCGGCTCCGACAGATGTTGAGTACGAGCCGATTCACAGAAAGGCTCCTTCGTTTGAAGAACAGGCAACTGAGGCGGAGATGCTTGAGACGGGTATCAAAGTCGTAGATCTTCTCTGCCCGTATCAAAAGGGTGGAAAGATTGGTCTGTTCGGTGGAGCAGGTGTTGGGAAAACCGTATTGATTCAGGAGCTGATCACAAATATTGCAACAGAACACGGTGGATATTCTGTATTCACAGGTGTTGGAGAGCGTACAAGAGAGGGGAATGACCTCTATTATGAGATGCAGGAATCAGGGGTAATCAATAAGACTGCGATGGTGTTCGGTCAGATGAATGAGCCGCCTGGAGCGCGTATGCGTGTAGGGCTTACAGGTCTTACGATGGCAGAATATTTCCGTGACAAGGGCGGAAAAGACGTACTTTTGTTTATCGACAATATTTTTCGTTTTACACAGGCAGGCTCGGAAGTGTCTGCACTTTTGGGACGTATGCCTTCCGCGGTAGGATATCAGCCGACACTGCAGACGGAGATGGGTGCTTTGCAGGAGCGCATCACATCGACAAAGAATGGATCAATCACGTCTGTTCAGGCTGTCTATGTGCCTGCGGATGACTTAACTGACCCGGCTCCGGCTACGACATTTGCCCATCTGGATGCGAAAGTCGTACTTTCTCGTGCAATCACAGAACTTGGTATTTATCCGGCAGTAGACCCACTTGATTCTTCGTCCAGAATGCTCGATCCAAATATTGTGGGAGAAGAGCATTATAAAGTGGCGCGTGGTGTACAGGAAGTGCTGCAGAAATATAAAGAATTACAGGATATTATTGCAATGCTTGGTATGGACGAGCTTTCAGAGGAAGATAAGCTCACTGTATCACGTGCGAGAAAGATACAAAGATTTTTATCTCAGCCATTCTTTGTTGCGACACAGTTTACAGGACTTGAGGGGCGCTATGTGCCGATTAGCGAGACAGTGCAGGGATTCAAGGAGATTCTGGAAGGAAAACACGATGATATTCCAGAAGGCTATTTCTTGAATGCAGGAAATATTGACGACGTACTTGCCAGAGTAAAGTAGAGGTGCGCGTATATGGCAGAAAATAACATGTTTGAGTTGAAAATTATTTCTCCAGAGGAGATGTTCTACGAAGGGGAAGGCAGCTTTTTGGAGTTTACATCCGTAGGTGGGGAGATGGGAGTCTACAAGAACCATATTCCACTGACAACGATTCTGGAGCCTTGTGTGATGAAGATACACAAGGGCACAGAGGTGAAAAAAGTAGCTGTACTTGGTGGTTTTGTAGAAATTTTGCAGGAGAAGATTACAGTGCTTGCCGAGGGCGTACAGTGGCCCGAGGAGATTGACGTAGAACGCGCGAAAAGAGCGGAAGCACGTGCTCGAGAACGGTTGGAGCAAAAGGAAACAGGAATTGACATTGCAAGAGCTGAAGCGGCATTAAAGCGAGCGATTGCAAGGCAAAACGCAGTGAAATAGAGATAAGAAGGTGTCTGTTTGATTACAGGCATCTTTTTTCCTTGCTAAAAGAGCACGTAACAAGCTATAATATTAATAAATAACAATGCGGAAGGGAAGTGAGAAAGTGGGATTTAAACCGTTTCCAATCGGAGTGGATAATTTTAAGGAAATGATACAAGAGGGGTATTATTATGTAGACAAAACGTTGTTGATAAAAGAACTTTTGAAAATTGGAAAATTGACGGAAGAAGAAAAAGAACGCTTTCTTGCAATACGTGATGTTAAGGGAACAGATGCAGATTATCTGGATGCATTGCGTTTTCTATCAACTTGTCTGGCGAAAAGTTATAGAGAAAAAGTAATTATCCTGATCGATGAGTATGATGTCCCACTGGAGAACTCTTATTTTGGAGGCTTTTATGAGAAGATGATTCCGCTGATCAGATCTCTTTTTGAGTCTGCGCTGAAGACGAATGACAGCTTGGAGTTTGCTGTGAACACAGGCTGTCTTCGAATCTCGAAAGAGAGTATTTTTACAGGATTGAACAATTTGAAGATTATCTCCATTACCAATCCAATGTATTCAGAGCATTTTGCTTTACACAAAAAGAAGTAGATGAGATGCTTGCGTTTTATGATAGAAGTGATTTTGCAGATGTAGTGAAAAAATGGTACGATGGATACCGCGAAGTACTATGCTATGGCATTGCTTTTTATAAGAAAAATTGTAAAATTACAGTAAAAAAAACAAAAGATAGAATTGTAGAGTATAAGGAGGAAGAGAATATGTTTTGCAGAAATTGTGGAAAACCGATTGATCCGAATGCGGCAGTGTGTATAAACTGTGGATTTTCGAATGGGACTGGGGATAACCATTGCCCTAATTGTGGAAATGCTACCAATGTCGGTATGACATATTGTACGATGTGCGGCGCCAGTCTGATGCATCAAAGACCTATGGTGGAACAGAAATCAAAACTGGCAGGAGGGTTGCTGGGGATTTTTCTTGGATCATTAGGTGTGCATAATTTTTATCTGGGATATACAACAAAAGCGGTCATTCAACTCGTTCTGACAGTGGCGACTTGTGGAATCGGAAGTATCATCTCAGGGATATGGGGATTTATAGAGGGAATCCTCATTTTGACAGGGAGTATCAATACGGATGGAAGAGGAATCCCACTCAAAGAGTAGCACATATCAAATATTTTGACATACTATATACTAGATTGTATATAGAAATGGAAGTGTAGGTCTGTGGATTATCGATTACCGTATTATATGGCATATCCAATGCCCTTACAATATGATGATGAGAGAATAGAACAGCGTGATTTTGAGTATATGAAAAGTATGTATCCGGAGACGGCAAAGAAGTTGCTACCTTATGTGGAAGATGAGTGTGACAGGATGGCATATGAAGGCAGCGTTGTCTATGATGAATATCCGGATCAGCTGCAGATGCGGATGATGTGCAGAAGGATTTACGATAGAGTGAAAGAGCTGGACGGGATAGAGCCGGAAGGAATGCAGATGGAAGCACAGGAACGTATGGGGAGCAGAAGAAGCCGGAAAGAGGACTGGTTAGGAGATATGATTCAGATTATGGTGTATCAGGAGTTATTCAGACGAAGATGTGACCATAGAAAATGCCGAAGAAATTTTTATTTTTGATAGAATGATGGAATGGAGAAATACATATGAAAAATATTGTTTTGATTGGAATGCCTGCTGTCGGGAAAAGTACGGTAGGTGTTGTGGTTGCCAAACGGCTTGGATATGAGTTTGTGGATACAGACCTGTTGATACAGAAACAGGAGAACCGATTGCTTAAAGAGATCATTGCACAAGAGGGAAATGACGGATTCCTTGCAATAGAGAATCAGGTCAATCGGGACTTGGATGTGGAAAAAGCGGTGATTGCACCAGGAGGCAGTGTTGTGTATTGTGAAGAGGCAATGGAACATTACAAAAAAATAGGAACAGTTGTATATTTAAAGGCATCCTATGAGACAATAGACAGAAGAATCCAAAATGTGAAAAGCCGTGGAGTTGTCTTAAAAGAAGGGCAGACTTTAAAAGATTTATACGAAGAAAGAGTTCGATTATTTGAAAAGTATGCGGATTGTACGATTTGCGAGGATGGACTAACAATTGAAGAGACAATAGGAAATGTATTGGAGTTATTTGAAGAATAGGAGGCACAGACCTCCTATTTCGGTTTATAATTTGGAAAAATAATTTTACAAAAATACATTTTGTGTTATAATAGCAAAGAAGTATAAATAATATTGGGAGAAATATGACTGAAAAAGATTCAGTATCGAATGGAAATCTGATAATTGAGGTGTGAAATGGAACAGTATATTATTAAGGGTGGAAATCCGTTAGTAGGGGAAGTAGAGATAGGCGGAGCAAAGAATGCAGCATTAGCTATTTTGGCGGCAGCAATTATGACAGATGAGACTGTTACGATAGAAAATTTACCGGATGTCAATGATATTAATGTATTGTTGGAAGCGATGGCAGGGATAGGAGCCACCATTCAGCGAGTAGACCGCCATACAGTGCGGATTAATGGAGCAGGTGTGCAGGATTTCAGTATTGAGTATGATTATATTAAGAAGATTAGAGCGTCTTACTATTTGTTAGGGGCACTACTTGGCAAATATAGAAGAGCAGAGGTTGCACTTCCGGGGGGGTGTAATATCGGAAGCAGACCGATCGATCAGCATTTAAAAGGATTCAGAGCCTTGGGAGCTGGAGTGGAAATTGAGTATGGAAAGATTATTGCTGAGGCTGAGAAGCTAGAGGGAACACATCTTTATTTTGATGTTGTGAGTGTTGGAGCTACGATCAACGTGATGATGGCTGCTGCGATGGCGGATGGTATTACGATTCTTGAGAACGTTGCGAAAGAACCACATGTAGTGGATGTTGCGAACTTCCTGAATAGTATGGGAGCCAATATTAAAGGTGCCGGAACAGATGTCATCAAGATTAAAGGTGTGGAAAAGCTTCACAAGACAGAATATTCGATTATTCCGGACCAGATTGAGGCAGGAACATTTATGTTTGCGGCAGCAGTGACAAAAGGTGATGTGACTGTTTTGAATGTAATTCCAAAGCATTTAGAAGCGACGATTGCGAAGCTTGAAGAGATTGGATGTGAAGTGGAGGAGTTTGATGATGCAGTGCGTGTAGTTGCAAAGACACGTTTGAAGCATACACAGGTAAAGACACTTCCATATCCTGGATTCCCAACAGATATGCAGCCACAGATTGGTGTGACGCTTGCACTTTGTGAGGGAACAAGTATTATTGCAGAGAGTATTTTTGAAAATCGTTTTAAATATTTAGATGAATTGGCTCGTATGGGAGCGATAGCTAAGATTGAAGGAAATTCTGCAACGATTGAAGGTGTTGAGAGATTTTCGGGAGCAAGAGTAAGTGCTCCGGATTTACGTGCAGGGGCAGCGCTTTGCATCGCAGGACTTGCGGCAGATGGAATTACGATTGTAGATGATATTGTTTACATTCAGAGAGGATATGAGAGGTTTGAAGAAAAGCTTAGAAGTCTTGGCGGAATGATAGAACGAGTGTCCAGCGAAAAAGAGATTCAGAAGTTCAAGTTGAAAGTGAGCTAAAACAGAAGAGTGAAAGGGGTGAATGTATTGCATTCACCTTTTTGTACATTAAACAAGAAGGAGTAAAAAGAGATGGCGGAAGAAAATAGAAAGAAACATCATCGGGGAAGAAAGAAGAAAAAGGGTGGAAGTAATATTGTTTCGAATATCATCCTTGTAATTGCAATTGTAGTATTTGCGGTTTCGGCGTACAAATTATATGGTATTTTTTCGGAGTACAATAAAGGGGACAAAGAATACCAAAAGATTCAGGATTTGGTCATCAATACAGACAAGAAGGATGACACGAAAGAAGAGACATTTTCCGTTGATTTTGAAAAATTATTGGAAATGAACTCTGATGTGGTGGGATGGATTCGGTTTGACGAACCGTCGGAGATTAATTATCCGGTTGTTCAGGGAAGAGATAATGAAGAATACTTAAAAAGAACATTTGAAGCTAACACAAATAAATTGGGAACACTGTTTGTGGATGTGAATAATCCGGGAGATTTTTCGGGAAGAAATACATTTATTTATGGACATAACATGAAGAATGGCTCTATGTTTGCGCAGTTGTTGAAATATAAAGATGACAGTTTTTACAAAGAACATCCATATTTTTACATCTATACACCGGACGGAAAAGTAAGAACATATGAGATTTTTTCAGCAGGCGTAGTAAAAGATACTTCCGACAGCTATATTATGGATTATGCAGACGATGCGGCGTTTCAGACTTATATCGATTACATAAAGCAGCAGTCGGCATACCCGACAAGTGCTGAGGTGACGACGGCGTCTAAGATTGTCAGTCTGTCAACGTGTACTAATGTCAGAGATGATGAACGTTTTTTGGTACACGGCGTGATGATCAAAGAAGAAGCGGTAAAATAGGAAGGGGCAGAATATGGCTGATATGTATGAAGTTGGCGATGTTGTGAGGCTGAAAAAAAAGCATCCATGCGGAAGCTTTGAGTGGGAGATATTAAGAGTCGGTGCTGATTTTCGTCTCAAATGTATAGGATGCGGACATCAGATCATGATTGCGAGAAAGCTTGTAGAAAAGAATACAAGAGAATTAAAGAAAAATTAAAGAAAAAACAATAAAGTGCTTGCGCCGATCTTAAAAATGTGGTAAAATACCAAATTGTGATATATTATTTTATTCCTTGTTCCTGAGTCATTCAGGAGCCAGAGACCATAAGGAGGTGCAAGTGACATGAACAAATATGAATTAGCAGTTGTTGTCAATGCAAAAATCGAAGACGACGCTAGAACAGCTACAATCGAAAAAGTGAAAGAATTAATCGCTCGTTTCGGTGGTAACGTAACTGACGTTGATGAATGGGGTAAGAAAAGATTAGCTTACGAAATTCAGAAGATGAAAGAAGGATATTACTACTTCATCCACTTCGAATCTGATGCTACAGTTCCAGCTGAGATGGAAGCAAGACTTCGTATCATGGATAATGTACTCAGATATTTATGCGTTAGACAGGAAGCATAAGAGAAGAGAGGAAATCGTATGAATAAAGTAATTTTAATGGGACGTTTAACAAGAGATCCAGAAGTTAGATATTCGCAGGGCGAGAGTGCAAATGCAGTTGCCAGATATACATTGGCAGTTGACCGCCGTTTTAAACGCGATGGAGATGCAACAGCAGATTTTATCAACTGTGTATCTTTCGGAAGAGCGGCAGAATTTGCAGAGAAGTATTTGCGTCAGGGAGTAAAGATTGCGGTAACCGGTCGTATTCAGACGGGAAGCTATACGAACAAAGACGGCGTGAGAGTTTACACAACAGATGTTGTTGTTGAGGAACAGGAATTTGCAGAGAGCAAAGCAGCCAGCGCATCAAACAGTGGATACCAGGCAAGTCCTAGTCCATCACCAAGTGCAGACATCGGAGATGGATTCATGAATATTCCGGACGGAATTGATGAGGAATTACCATTCAGCTAGACGATATTGATTGTGTAGTAAATTTTAACAGTCGTATTCGATGAGTAAAATAGGAGGTATTGACAATGGCTTACGATAAAGGTAATAAAGCAGATTCTCCAATGAAGAGAAGAGGCGGACGCAGAAGAAAAAAAGTTTGTGTATTCTGTGGAAAAGAAAATAACGAAATCGATTACAAAGATGTGGCTAAATTAAGAAAATATGTTTCTGAAAGAGGAAAAATTCTTCCAAGAAGAATCACAGGAAACTGTGCAAAACATCAGAGAGCTCTTACAGTAGCAATCAAGAGAGCAAGACATATTGCTTTAATGCCATACGTTCAGGAGTAATTTATTAAGTAAAGAAACTGTTGCTTTCGCAAATAATATTTGCGGGGCAGCAGTTTTTTGTATAGAAAATACAAAAAAAGAAATGTAGAAAGAAGGCTATCTGTTATCTATTGATGTATTGATGGAGGAACATAGCATTTTGTAAAAGAACTAAGGATTTTGTTTGCACAATAGATATTTTTTTTTGTACAAAAAACCACAAATGCAAAAAGGATATTGATAAAAATTAGTTATTTGGTATAATTTGAAATGAAAGTAAGTAGATTTGGTTGTCAAAACGACTAATCGAAAAATAGGAGGTAAAATATGAAGAAGAAAATGGTCTTAAGACTATTGAGTCTGGCTATGGTTGCATCTATGACAGGTACAATGCTTCCGTCGAATCTTCAGATTGTATCAGCAGAAGACGCTGTAGTTGCAGAAGAAAAGACAGAAGAGACAGCTGCTTCAGAAGATGGAATCAATGATAAGTGGACTCAGGAAAACAAAGCGGATGGTGATACAATCGCAGTAGAAAATGGATGGTTACATATTAAATCTGCTCCGGGCAACAGAAATAATCCGGGGACAAACCCACAGATGGTTGTGAATCCAAACACATTTGATTTCAGCAAAGAAGGGTATTTTTCATTCACATTGAAATCAAATAATGCAAACTCGAACCAAAACGACAGCGACAGATTTGGTATCTATCTTGGATACAATACAGATAAGAATGGTATGTATGTGGGATATGACAATGGCGGTTGGTTCTGGCAGAAGTATCAGAATGGAGATGGAGCGTACTTCGGTGGTAATAGAAAAGCAGCCCCGAAAAAGGGCGAGGAAGTAAAAGTACGAATTGATTGGACAGCAGACCATAAAATGACTTTTACGTTGAATAATGAAGTTGTATTTAGCAAAGAAGATTTTTCAGGTATTGCAGGGTCTTTGGGAAATAAAATTGCAATCAAAGCCGGTTCCTGGGGAAATATGGGAACTGATGTACTTGTTAAAGACATCCACTATACAGGACAAAAAGAAGCTGCAAAATATGCTGTAACTGGAAAAGTAACAGACGCAGATGGAAAAGCTTTAGAGGGAGCAACGGTCACAGCGGGAGATCAGACAGCAAAAACAGGAAAAGATGGTAGCTATTCTTTAAATCTGACAGCTGGAACATACGAGCTGAGTGTGAAAAAAGGCGGATATTATACAAAAACGCAGAACATAACAGTAAAAGATAAAGAGTTGGAAGTAGGAACTCTCAAGCTTGAGAAAATTGCAGAGACGGAGGAAACAGAAATACTGTCTACAGACGATATGGATGTCTATGTGGCAAAAGACTTCCCAAATGTCGTAAAGTATCAGATGAAAAAGGGAGACCTGAAAGGAAAAGTTTTTGAAGGTCAGAGTTACAAGCTTGATACAATCCGTATCAATGGAACAGATGTAAAACTTTCTAAAGATGATGTAAAAGCAACATTTGAAGGTAAAAAAGCAACTTATGTAATGACTGTAAAAGATGAAGCAAAGAACATTGACGCAGTGATCACAGCAGAGTTAGTTGCAAAAGATAACACAGTTGCATTTGAGATCACAAAAGTTGAGAACAAATTGGATGAAGCTGCTCCAGGAAAAGAAGTAGCAGAAGGAAAATTAGGACATCCGATTCAGACGATCGAGATTCCAAACCACAGCCTTGTATCTGTAAACAGTAAACAGGAAAATGCGAATTTGATGGGAACTGCGATGTCTACAAAGACACAGGTAAGCGGTGATGAGTATGTGGAAGTGACAGCCGACACAGAAATTCGTAACAGAGATTATATGTATGCGTTTGTTTCCAATGATGAGATGAGTGCCGGTCTTTGGAGTAACTCAGAGTATGAAGGACGTAATGCTGGAGCAAGTTCTTCAGGTGGTTCTAGCAATACAAGAGTTATGTCTACATCGGAACAAAAGGATGGATATGTATCTATGGGACTTGGAAGTTCTGCATGGTATTGGCACAGAGTAATGACAGACTCTCACAACCGTACATGGGTATTAGAAGAGACAGAAAATCCAAAGATGAAAGTTACGATTACAGGTGATATCAACGAAGATAAAGATATTGACTGGCAGGATGGTGCCATTGCATTCCGTGATATTATGAATAACCCATTCAAGAGTGAGGAAGTTCCGGAATTAGTTGCATATCGTATCGCAATGAACTTTGGTTCTCATGCACAGAATCCATTCTTAACAACATTGGATAACGTAAAACGTGTGGCAATGCACACAGATGGTCTTGGGCAGTCTGTGTTGTTGAAAGGATATGCAAATGAAGGACATGACTCTGCACATCCTGACTATGCAGACATCGGTAAGAGAATCGGTGGACCGGAAGACATGAAGACTTTGATGGAAAAAGGTGCTGATTACGGCGCAAGATTTGGTATCCATGTCAATGCAGGTGAGATGTATCCGGAAGCAAAAGCATTTAAAGATGACAATGTTCGTCGTAATAAAGATGGAAGTCTACGTTATGGATGGAACTGGATCGATCAGGGAATCGGACTTGACAGTATCTACGACCTTGCAACAGGTGAGAGAGAAGCTCGTTTTGATGAACTCCACAAAATTCTTGGTGGAGATGGAAAAGATATGCTTGACTTCATCTATGTAGACATCTGGGGAAATAACACAGGTAGCCCGAATGATGACTCTCAGCAGACACGTAAGTTGTCAAAAGAGATTAACGACAATGGATGGCGTATGTCCAACGAATGGGGTGGAGCTAATGAATATGACTCTACATTCCAGCATTGGGCAACAGACCTTACATACGGTGGAAAAGACGCAAAAGGTGAGAACAGTGATGTGATGCGTTTCTTGCGTAACCACCAAAAAGATTCATGGGTAGGAGATTATCCGTCATATGGCGGTGCGGCAGTAGCTCCACTTCTTGGCGGATATAATATGAAAGACTTTGAAGGATGGCAGGGACGTAATGACTATGATGCGTATATTACCAACCTTTATACACATGACTTGACAACAAAATTCATCCAGCACTATGAAGCTGTGGACTGGGTAGACGGAAAACCGGTTAATGTAGGCGGAGCAGCAAACTGGACACCAGAGATGAAGATCACATTGAAAGATAAAGATGGTTCTACATTAGTTCTTGAGAGAGGATCAAACGATCCAAGCAGTGCGGCATATAGAGACAGAACAATGACTTTGGATGGAAAAGTGATTGCGAAAGGTGCAGTATCACAAGGTGACAGAACAGACGATGATATCCGTAACGGCAACAAGAAAGGAACAGAGACTTATCTGTTACCATGGATTTGGGATTCGCAGACAGGAGAAAAAGTAAAATCAGAAGATGAAAAACTGTACCACTGGAATACACAAGGTGGAACAACTGAGTGGGAACTTCCGAATAGCTGGGCAGGTCTGAAGGATGTAAAAGTATACAAACTGACAGATCTTGGAAAGACAGATGAGAAGACTGTAAAAGTTGTTGGTGGAAAGATTACATTAGATGCAGAATCAGAAGTTCCATATGTAGTATGTAAAGGTGAAGAAAGAAACATTGAGGTAACCTGGAGTGAAGGAATGCACATCATAGATGCAGGATTCAACAGTGGAAAACTTGATATGTGGACAAAAGCAGGCGAGGGAACAGCAGAGATTGCAAAGAGTCAGCACAGTAATCCAATGATGAAATTGGACGGAAAAGTTTCTATGACACAGGAACTGACAGATTTAGAAGCTGGAAAACAGTATGCAGTTTTAGTAGGTGTGGATAACAGAAGTGATGCAAAGGCATCTGTTGAAATCAAGTCAGGAGACAAAGTGCTCGGATCTAATTACACAACACGTTCCATTGCAAAGAACTATGTAAAAGCATACACACATAATACAAACAGCTCCACAGTAGATGGAAACAGCTACTTCCAGAACATGTATGTATTCTTTACAGCACCGGAATCAGGAAAAGTAACACTCACAATTTCACGTGCGGCAGGAGAGGGATCTTCTTACTTTGATGATATCCGTATCGTTGAAAATGATTCTAAGAACATTACAACAAACGATAAAGGTCAGGTTGTAAAATTTGAGCAGGATTTCGAGAAGAGCGTACAGGGACTTTATCCATTCGTTGTTTCTGGAATCGAAGGTGTAGAAGATAACAGAATCCACCTTTCTGAGAGACATGGCAAGTATACACAGGCAGGCTGGGATGTGAAGAAGATGGACGATGTTCTTGGCGGTGACTGGTCAGTGAAGATCAACGGGTTGACACAGAGATCTACATTGGCATACCAGACAATTCCACAGAACTTCCGTTTTGAGCCAGGTGTAACATACAATGTAAGTTTTGATTATCAGGCTGGTAGCGATGGAATCTACGCAGCAGCAGTAGGAATCGGCGAATATAACGGAAATGTTCAGCTTACAGAACTTCCAAAACACATGGGAGCAGATGCAGATGGACACTTCACAACTCAGGTTACAGGTGATTCTACAGGACAGACATGGTTTGGTATTTACTCTACAGACAAAGCACCGGATCTTCAGGGAGCACAAGGTTCGGCACAGAACTTTGGCGGATACAAAGAACTTGTTCTTGATAATCTTGTAATCGAAAGAGTGGAGGAAGATGTAACAGAAGACTCTTTGAAAGGATTACTTAAAGAAGCAGAAGGTAAATATAACGAAGCAGACTATACACCAGAAGTATGGAATAACTTCCAGAAAGAGCTTGCAAAGGCACGCGTTGCTCTTGATAAAGACAACTCTACACCGGAAGATATCGAAAAAGCGTACTATGCATTAAAAGCTGCAATGGTTACAATGGATAACTCAAAGGGTCTTGATGCAACAGATGCCTCAAGAGATATTTCAACAGAAGGTATGACTGCTACAGCAGGAAGTGAACAATCTCAGACAGGATCAGAAGGACCTGCAAGCAATGTATTGGACGGTGATGAGAACACAATCTGGCATACTGTATGGGCGGGAACACCTATTGAGAACCATTGGATTGATATTGCAACTGCTGAACCAACGACAGTAGGTGGAGTGAGACTTCAGCAGAGATCTTCAAAGAATGGTGTAATCAAAGAAGCACAAATATGGGTGAAGACAACAGATGCAGCGAATAATGCGAAAGAAACAGATGCGGAAGGATATGTAAAAGTAGCAGACGCAAGCTTTGGCGGAAGCGGATGGCAGGTAGTTACATTTGAAGATGTTGAGAATGTAACAAACGTTAAAATCAAACCAACAGCTACATTAGGGGATGAACCAAACAAGTTCTCGGCAGCAGCAGAAATTCGTTTGATGGGTACAAAACAGGAAGTAAAATTTGAAGTTGATAAAACAGGCTTAAAAGAAGCAATTAAAGCAGCAAAAGACTTAAGCGCAGAAGACTACACTCCGAATACATATAAAGTATTATTAGACAAGATTAAAGAGGCAGAGAAAGTTGATGCTGATGAAGCTGCGACAGATTATGATGTGCTTCTTGCGATTGCGAATTTAGAAGAAGCAATTGAAGGTTTGGTAGTAGTAGAAAAACCAGAAGCAGGTGATAAAACAGCATTAAATGATTTGATCGCACAGTACAGTGGATTGAATGCAAAAGACTATACAGCAGAGAGCTGGAAAACATTTGCAGATGCATTGGAAAATGCAAAAGCAGTTGCAGCAAAAGAAAATGCAAGTCAGGGTGAAATTAATCAGGCGGTAGCAAGATTAACAGCTGCACATGCAGGTCTTGTAAAAGCAACTGACGAGACAACAAAAGCAGATAAGTCTAAACTTCAGAAGTTCTATGATGAATGTGTTGCTTACTACAAAGAAGCAAATCATTCAAAAGCAAACTGGAAAGCATATCAGGAAGCACTTGCTACAGCAAAAGCAGTATTAGCTGATGGAAATGCAACACAGAAAGAAGTAGACAGTGCATTAGAAAAATTAATCGATATTACAGCTAAGATGAATGCTGAATTGAAAGATTCTTCGAAGGCACCAAAAAATCCATTGACAGGTAAAGACAATGTTGTTAAGACTGGCGACGCAACATCTCCAATTGCATGGACAGTTGCAGGGTTAGCGGCAGTTCTTGCAGTCGTAGTGGCATTCTTTGCAAGAAAAAGAAAAAACACTAGATAAACAGCTGAATAGACTGTAGTTAAAGGGAGCACGAGAGTGCTCCCTCTTTGTGCGTGCTTTTTTACTTTCCTTATAAGCAAAATGGTGGTATAATACAAATTGAAACTTTAGGATTTTGAGGGCAAAGAGATGAAAAAAGACGTACACTTAAAGGGAATGCTGAGGCTATATATGCAATGGCCGGCGATTATGTCAATATTGTTGATTGCAATGAATTTGTGGATATATTCTGTGGACAAACGTGCAGGGATAATTATGAGTTTGTGTGTTGCAGTGTATATTGTGATAGTCGGAGTGTTATATTTTTATAATAAGACGATTATTTTTTCAGATCTGGTTGATTTCGCGGCTCAGTATGGTTCCGTACAGAATGTGTTGTTAAAGGATTTACAGTTTCCGTATGCGATTCTTTTAGAGGATGGACAAATTATATGGAATAATACTTGCTTTTCAGCAGTATTTGGGAATGAGGCAAAAGCAGGAACATATCTTAGCAAATATATTCAGGAATTGAACCGAAGCGTATTTCCGAAAGACGAAGATAAGCCAATTGAAAAAGAAGTAAGTTATAATGGAAGAGACTACCGTGCGGTTATGTCTAAAGTACCGGTGAAAGATTTGCAGGAAGCGGAGAATATCTTGCAGATGAGAAAAGGGCGGGAATATTTTGTGACTGTTACATTGAATGATGTAACAGAACTGAATGAGTATATCCGTTCCAATGAAGATCAAAAGCTGGTTGCAGGACTGATTTATATCGATAACTATGATGAAGTTATGGAGAGCGTTGAGGAGGTACGTCAGTCATTGCTTGTCGCGTTGATTGACAGAAAGATTAATCAATATATGTCTATTAATGATGGAATTGTTAAAAAGATGGAGAAGGACAAATACTTTTTCGTAATTAAAAAGGCATATTATAAAGAGATGGAGAAGAACAAATTCCCTGTATTGGATGAGGCGAAAAGTGTAAATATTGGAAATACAATGCCGGCTACATTGAGTATCGGCATAGGAATAGCAACAGATACTTATGCCCAGAGCTATAATTATGCGCGTGTAGCGATTGATTTGGCACTTGCACGTGGTGGTGACCAAGCAGTTATAAAGAGTAGTAATGGAATTACGTATTTTGGTGGTAAGCGGGAGCAGACGTCAAAGAATACGAGAGTCAAAGCAAGAGTAAAGGCGGAAGCACTTCGAGAGTTCATCACGGCGAAGGATCAGGTTATTGTCATGGGACATAAGATTGCGGATGTGGATTCGTTTGGGGCAGCGGTTGGAATTTACCGTGCTGCGCTGACGATGGAGAAGAAAGCTTACATTGTGTTGAATGATATTACGACATCTGTCCGCCCACTGTATCAGGCGTTTTGCGAGAGTCCTACATATCCGGACGACATGTTTATTCGATCAGAGGATGTGAGTGATGTTATCAATGACAGTACAGTTGCAGTTGTTGTTGATACGAACAAGCCAGAGATGACAGAATGTCCTGAGTTGCTTAAGATGACAAAGACGATAGTCGTATTTGACCATCATAGACAGAGCAGTAATATTATTGAAAATACAGTTCTTTCTTATATTGAACCTTATGCTTCGTCTTCGTGCGAGATGGTAGCAGAGGTTCTACAGTATATTACGGATGATGTGCGTATCACGAATGTAGAAGCAAACAGTATGTATGCCGGAATTGTGATTGATACCAATAATTTCATGAGCCGTACAGGAGTACGAACATTTGAGGCGGCTGCATTTTTGAGAAGATGTGGTGCAGACATTACTTATGTGCGAAAGATTTTCCGGGATGATATGGAGTCTTATCGTGCAAAGGCAGAGATTGTAAGCAGTGCGGAAGTGTTCTGTGACGAGTATGCAATTGCAAGATATGAGAATACAGAGGTAGATAGTCCGACGATTATTGGCGCACAGGCGGCAAATGAGTTGCTTAATATTGATGGTATTAAGGCGTCGTTTGTATTGACAAAATATAATGGAAGGATTTATGTAAGCGCAAGGGCGATTGATGAAGTGAATGTGCAGATTATTATGGAACGTGTCGGTGGTGGAGGACATATGAACACTGCGGGAGCCCAATTCCAGCATACGAATATAGAAGAGGCAATCGAGACGCTGAAAGAGACAATCTATAAGATGAAAGAAGAAGGAGATATTTAGTTATGAAAGTAATTTTGTTAGAGGATGTAAAAGCACTTGGTAAAAAAGGTCAGATTGTAAATGTAAATGACGGATATGCAAGAAATTTTATTCTGCCTAAAAAATTAGGATTGGAAGCAAACAATAAAAATCTGAATGATCTGAAATTAAAAAAGGCAAATGATGAAAAAATTGCACAGGAACAGTTGGAAGAAGCTCAGGAACTTGGAAAGAAGATTGAGGCAGGAAAAGTGGAGCTTGCGATTAAAGTGGGAGAGGGCGGCAGAACATTTGGTTCGGTATCTACAAAGGAAATCGCAGCTGCTGTAAAAGAACAGATGGGATATGATATTGATAAGAAAAAGATACAGTTAAAAGAAGCGATCAAGGCGCTTGGAACACATAATGTACCTGTGAAACTTCACACGAAAGTAACAGCAGAATTAAAAGTGGTCGTGAAGGAAGCGTAGGAGGCAGACTATGGAAGAAGCACTCATAAAACGAGTTCTCCCACACAGCATTGAGGCTGAGCAGGCAGTCATTGGGGCGATGCTGATGGATAAGGAAGCGATACTGACGTCTTCTGAGATCATCAGCGGTGAGGACTTCTATCAGTCAGCATATGGAATTTTGTTTGAGACTATCGTAGAATTGTTTAATGAAGGAAAACCGGTCGATTTGATCACTTTACAGAATCGTCTTCGGGAAAAAGATGTGCCGGCGGAGGTTAGTAGTTTGGAATTTGCGAGAGACTTGCTGAGTGCAGTACAGACATCTGCAAATGTCAAATATTATGCGGAGATTGTCTCGGAGAAAGCGATGTTGCGCCGCTTGATTAAGCTGAATGAGGAGATTGCCAATATCTGTTATTTAGGTAAAGAGCCGTTGGAGGCGGTGCTTGAGACAACCGAGAAAAAGGTGTTTGAACTTGTTCAGAGAAGAAATACCGGAGATTATGTGCCGATTAAAGATGTCGTCCTAAGTGCATTGGAAAAGATTGAAAAGGCATCAAAGACAAATGGAAGTGTTACCGGAATCCCGACTGGATTTTTGGATTTGGATTATAAGATGTCAGGACTTCAGCCTTCGGATTTGATTCTTGTGGCTGCAAGACCGTCTATGGGAAAGACGGCATTTGTGCTGAATATTGCGCAGAATGTGGCGTTTAAAGAGAATAAAACGACTGCCATTTTCAGTCTGGAGATGTCAAAAGAGCAGTTGGTGAACCGTCTGTTTTCTCTGGAGTCTCAGGTGGATTCTCAGTCGCTTCGTACAGGTAACCTGAAGGATTCGGATTGGGAAAAGCTGATTGAAAGTGCGGGAATTATCGGGAAGTCAAATCTGATCATCGATGATACACCGGGTATTTCGATTTCGGAACTGCGTTCAAAATGCAGAAAGTACAAGCTGGAACATAATTTGGAATTGATCATTATCGACTATTTGCAGTTGATGACAGGGCGTGTGGGAGGAAGAAGCGAGTCCAGACAGCAGGAGATCTCAGATATTTCGAGATCATTAAAAGGTCTGGCGAGAGAGCTGAACGTGCCAGTGATTGCATTATCACAGTTAAGCCGTGCGGTAGAACAAAGACCGGAGCATAGACCGATGCTTTCCGACTTACGTGAATCAGGGGCAATCGAGCAGGATGCCGATGTGGTAATGTTTATTTACCGTGATGACTATTATAATAAAGACACAGAATTAAAAAATGTAGCAGAGATTATTATTGCAAAACAGAGAAATGGTTCGATTGGAACAGTCAATTTGACATGGCTTCCGAACTATACGAAGTTTGCGAATTATCTGAAACAAGATAGCTGAGTATTTAGGGGACTATTCCACGAAATAGTCCCCATTTGTTATATGTTATTTCACTTCTTTTTTTCGTTTTGAAACTATAGTGAATGCAAGTAGTGCGAATATAGCCGTGAAGGCTGGTATTGAGGTATGGCTGCTGTCGCCCGTTGCTACTGCATTTTGTTTTGTATTTTGACGCAAATCCTTTGGTACATCATTATCAGACATTTTCTGTTTGTTCATAACAATTACGTAATCGGATGCATGGCTGAATGTCAACGTTACATTTCCGTTCTCATCAATCATTCCTGCATTGATAAATACAACCTTTCCGTCACTGTCATAGTAGAACAAGTTACCGTACTGTCCGTGGTATTGGCTTCCGACGTTGATTGTCAGACTTGCCTTGAAACCAAAATCTCCATTGTGTGTCAATGATAACTGCTGAGTCGGATTATCACCTGCTAGAGATTGAATTACTTTATTTGGAATGGCATTAGAATTTTGTTTTACTTCCAAATTGATGTCTTTCAAATCTTCTGCAAGAATATCTTTTCCGTTGATTGTCCAAGTATATCCACCCATATCTAACTTGATCTCAACATCTTTGCCCTGTGTGGCTTCTAAAACATCTTTCGGAACGACCGTGGCGCCATCCATAGAGATTGTAATGCTTTCGCCACCGGAAGCATTGTTCAGATCGTTTACAACATTGTCAATCACATCTTGAGGAAGCTGTGGATTAGTTGGATGTTCAGGAACAACTGGCTTGTCCGGGTTAGTTGGCTTATCTGGCTCTTCTGGGTCAGTTGGTTTATCTGGCTCAGAACCATCTTTGTCACCATATCCATAAAAGTGCATATCGTGCTCTACCTTGAAAGTAGTTTCTTCTGTAGGTTTTTGAACCCATGTTATATTTTTATAGCCATCGAAAGAACTTGGTATTGTTACAGTCTCACCTTTTTCGGCAAGCTGACAGTAGATATATTCAAAGTCAGGTTCTCCACCGCCGTACGAACCAGGATTTTTAAACATGTCATCTAAGACATAACGAACCATATAATTTTCATATTCTGCATTCAAGTAAACTTCTTCATAGTTTGTAGAAATTACGCCTGACTTTTCGGAAATGTTCCAACCACTGAATCGAAGTCCTTTATACATAGAAGGGAGTTCTTGATTGCGTAAAGTCTGGTACGCTGCCTCGTAGGTTGTGCCTTTCTCCAAGACGAGTGCTTTTTCAATTGACCAGAGTTGTTGCCCTTTGGTGTCATAATAAAGTTTTGTAGGATTTATGACAACCTTTCCGGTGTAAGAAGCATTGAATCTCAGAGAAACTCCGCCTGCTTCACCGAGAGGAGTTTCTAAGTCCGGCAAATAACCTGTAGTTTCCCATGCTTCAAATTGGACTCCGGACAGACCGTCTTTTATCTGATATTGCTCTGCCTGCTCGATAGCCTGTTGATAAGTTGTTCCCTTGTCAAAGAGTAACGTATCTTGGGCATGGTTCCAAATTCCTTCATGATTCAAGTATCCGTACGATGCGTTTACAATATTTTTATTGTAGACAGCCTCAACAGATAGATAAATATTTCCCGCAAGAGGTTTATTCGCATCGGGAATATTTGTAATTATCCAGTGATCAAACTGTAAATCTTTATAAGTTGTCTCTGGGGCAGGTTGTTTTGCAAGATACTCTTTTACATCCTTGTATGTGCTTCCATTTGGAAATAGAATGATATGATTGCTATCGTATTCCCATCCACCATTTTCATTTACATATTGATAAGAAAAAATTACTGGAGTTTTTTCATATTTGGCGTATAAGCTTATATATGAATTGCTTATAATAGGTGTGTTTTCGTCAAAGTCCTGTCCGTTTTGATCTACCCATCCAATCTGTTTTAATCCCTGATATCCGTCTTGCATTTCAGGTACTGTCAGTCCGGTTTCTTTCCAGGTTGTTCTTCGTTCCACATCTGCCTTTGAAAATTCTTTTACAGTATTCCAAGTGCCATCTTTTCCAAAAGCATGAAATCTGACATTTACATTATAAGTTGGGGTTACAAATGTTGTTCCATCTGTCACATTCACATAGAACGGATAGTCTGTAGTCAAATCAGGATATTTTTTGGATGCATCTGCTTTCATGTTTGAATTGTTTCGTACATCGATATCCGACAAAAACCATTCACATGGGTAAGTATCTTCTGTGACCTCAAAGACTCCTGTATATGTACTGCTTTTTGCATCATATTCTAATGACACAAATTGAGACCATGTGTCAATATCAGCAGAAGGTCTGAAATAAGCAGAACCATAGTCTCCCATTGTTTCTTTGCTTTCTACTTTGACAGATAATGTGACTTTTTCGCCCTTTTTCAATACTTCTCCATTTTTTTCTAATGCAATAGAAGTAATCTGTGGAATGGAGCTTTGAGACTCTGGAACTTCAAACCAAAAGTCTTTCATATTCTCCATTTGAAAATTCCATGTTGCACCATCAACATTTTGATAAATCGCATCTAATTCCCATTTCCCGGCAGGATAATCGGCATAAACGAGTCCTTTGTACTTTCCGTCAGCGCTGTCAAAATCTGCTGTAGTTCCAAAGGTGTGATGATTTGTTTCATTTCTAAATTCAACTGTAATACCGCTTTCATCTGTTGGAAGTGTATCTCCCTCTAATTCAAATGAGTAGGCAAGTTGGGTTCCCGCTTCTACAGTTTGCTGATTAGAAGCCAGTGTGAAATTTCTGACGGATACAGTTGGAAATTCAGTAGGCTCAATTTTAACAGCATATTTATGAGTACCAGCACTAGAATCCCAACATTCCCAGTTTACATAATTTGAATTTTTATCAACAGCTTTAATAGTAGTGATAGCAGCTGAGTCAACATTTCTTTCTGAAAGTGTGCAAGTCAACTCATATCTCTTTTCAGTCTCATCATAAGTGCATGTGAGAGAATTTCCGGATACATACTGTCCACCTTTTTGATAATTCAGATAAGCGTATATTGAGTTAATACCACTATCTGCATCGTAGGCATACACATAAAATTTAAGCGTATCCCCTACTTTTAAAGTCTGCCCGTTTTGAGGAAATTTTACTTTTTCAATTACTGGTTTTGTAGTGTCATATTGGTTGTCAGCAACGGTCTGAACGGAATCCCCTTTATCCCCTTCTTTCTGTGCTGTCTGAGTATCATCGGTCTGCTCAACCGACGGTTTTGCTGAAGTTTCTTCAGCGCTTGCAATTCTTGGGACTGCCATTGACAGTATAAGCGATATGGCAAGTAGAACTGCACTGCATTTTTTGAGTTGTTTTCGTTTCTTCATGTTCCTTTCTCCTTTTTCCTCTTGATTTTGAAAGATGATGTCCCAATGTTACGTTTGCCAAAACTTTTCTTTCTATAATCTAGTATAACTCTGAATATATTTTTCTCAAGGGAAGATGAAGTAAATGTAAAAAATGGTATAAATTAGTAAAAAAATAGTGTTTCATTTGGAGGAATATGCTAATATAAAAAAGTAAAATAAAAGTGTACAAAGTAAAAAGAACAAAAATTGTACGAAAGGGGAAAGGAGATAGTATGAAAAAGTTAATGAAAAAACTTTCGGCAGTCTTATTAGTAGCTGCTATGGTGTGCACAACATTCCTCAGCTATATGCCATTACTGGATGTGTTGGCGGCACCAAAGATGATGGCGCATCTGAAAGCCGGAAGTGGTAATGCAAATGGGCATTTTGGCAGTGCAACCCCGGAAGCATTTGTTTTGTCTAGTCAAAAGGTTACTGGAGAAGATTTAAGTGCAAAGATAAAGGTGGCGAGTGAAAAGGCTCAGACAAGACTACGCTTTGTAACGAAGTATGTGGATGATACACATTGGGGGTTCTTAGCTTACGATGGGGCAAGCGGATGGTTCTACCAGTATAAGAATGGAACAGCAGAAAGCTGGCCTTCGTTAAGTGGTCTTCCGGCTGTGAACAAAGAAGATGTGTTAAGTATTAGCACTTCCTATAAAGAAGATGGTCTTAACATTACAGTGGAAAATGAGACTACAAAACAAAGTGGGAAAGCTGTGGTAAATAATGAAAATGTTACAGCTTTGAAAACACAATCTGGAAAGATTGGATTTGGTGCCGGAAAATACAATGAGGAGTACACAGATATTTATTTCTCAGATGTGAAAGCGGGTGAGACTGTATACACAGACTACAGCAGTTGGACTCTGTACAAAGACCTTGCAGGTCAGGTATGGGAACCATCTGTGGAAGCACCGGATGGTGGAGATGGAGGCACAGACCCAGAACCACCTTCAGGTGAAGGGAGAGCATGGATTGAATTAAAAGGTGGAAGTAAAAATGGTGGCGGACACGCCTATGGCGATGCGAGCAAAGCTGCACCGGTACTGCTTCTTGACAATGATAAGAAGATGGAAGAGTCAGGAGAACTTTCACTTGCTGTAAAACCAAGCGGTAACTGGGGAGTATTCTACACTTATGTAAATGATAATAACTGGTTGTATGTTGGATATGATTCAAGTAGTAAATGGTATTATCAGTATAAGCTGAATGGGGAAGAAAGCTATCCGGGAATCCCTGGTCTGCCGACGCCGGTAGAAGGAGAAGAACTTCAGATGTCTATCTCATTAAACAGAGAGACATTATCCGTGACGGTAAACGGAGTGACGCAGCGTGTGACAAATCAGTCATTGATCAAATTCAGCGAGCAAAATGCTGGAAAAGGTCGTTTTGGTGTGAAAACAAACGGTGCAACAACAATTTCTTTTGCCGACGTTAAATACGGAGAAGAAAACTGTATGGAAGACAAATGGGTGTTCTGTGCAGAGCGTGATGGACAGAGTTTTAAGAAAACATATTCGAAACTTGTACCACTTACAGGTACTGTTACGGAAAAAGGAAAAGGTGCATTGGCTGATGCAACCGTTCGTGTGGGAAATAAGTCTGCAACAACTGATGCAAATGGAAAATATCAGTTTGACGGATTGGAGCTTGGGACTTATAACATGGCTGTTTCCAAACCAGGATATCAGGCGTTTTCTGGTGAAGTAAAAGTAGAAGATAAAGAGAACAATGTAAAAGATATAGAACTGGAATTAAAAGCTCCGTTGGATCTGACTAAATACGATTCGATTTCATCTGACGAGATGAAAGTATATATTGGAAAAGAGTTTCCAGTTGTTGCAAGATACCAGATGCTTGCAGATGGACAGGAGATTGCAGATACATATTTCCGTGGAAATGAGACAGAGTTGAATCAAGTGGCGATTAATGGTGTTTCTATTGTTCCGACAGTGAAAGTAAAAGAGACCACAGCTGATTCTAGAACATATGCGATGCATGTGGAGAAAGACAATATCAATTTGGATATGGATGTCAAAGTCAGCGTAAAAGAAAATGACCTGACTTGGGAAGTTGTAAAATTAGAAAAGGCAGAAGGATGTGCGAAAATCGCAACAATAGATGTTCCAGGACTCAACCTCCTGACTGTAGATGCAGTGGAGACAGGGGCGAACTTTGCAGGAGCGAAGACATCTACAACAACAACTGCTTCTGGAGATGTGTTTATTGATTTTAAAGATGGATTTGAGCCATCTGAGACAGATGGATATCTGTATGGATTCCTGACAAATGAAAAATTAAGCGCAGGTCTTTACAGCAATTCCGAGATAGAAGGGGACAAACGTGTCATCCGCAATAATGGCGCAGATACAATGAGTCTTACAAGCTCTGCATGGTACTATGAATTAGGAGATAAAAACGGACAGAAGAATGCTTCAAAATACGATGCTTATCCGGTAAGTGAACTTCCGTGTACAAAAGTTGCAATCGCAGCAGATGCAAACGGCGATGAGACAATTGACTGGAATGACGGTGCACTTGCATTCCGTGATATCATGAACATTCCATATGGATCAGAAAATATCAAAGATTTAGTAAACTATCGTATTGTTATGAACTTTGCAAGTATGGCATCGAACCCATACCATACAACAGCAGATAATATTAAGAAAGTATACCTTGCAACAGACGGTCTTCCACAGGCAGTTATGTTGAAAGGATACGGCAACGAAGGACATGACTCTGCAAACTCTGAGTATGCTGATATTGCAGAAAGAGAAGGCGGAGTGGAAGATTTTCAAGAGTTAATTAAGATTGCACATGACTATAATACTGAGATTGGTATTCACGTCAATGCACAGGAAATCTATCCAGAAGCAGCATCTTTCAATGAGAAGATGATTGAAGGATCTTTAAGTTATGGATGGGGTTGGTTAGACCAGTCTGTGACAATTAATAAGCTGTGGGATTTATCAAGTCAGGCAAGATGGAAACGTTTTGTACAGTTGTATGACAGAATTAACAATACGGAGCACCTGAGTATTAAATGGCCGGAAGCTGTTAAAGACTCTCAGGGAACAGTAGATGCTTCAAAAGCGGAATTAAAGAAAGAAGCAGAATCGCTGGAAGATAATATGGATTTCATTTATCTTGATGTATGGTATCAGGATGCGTGGGAGACAAGAAGAATCGCAGAAGAGATCAATTCATTAGGATGGAGATTCTCTACAGAGTTCAGTGCACAGGGGGAATATGATTCTACATGGCAGCATTGGTCTACAGATGCAGCGTATGGTGGAGCAACTTCAAAAGGATTTAACAGTGATATTATTCGTTTTATCAGAAATGATCAGAGAGATTCTCAAGTATTGAATTATCCACAATTTGGTGGAACAGCAGACAATCCGTTACTTGGCGGATATCGCCTGTATGGATTTGAAGGATGGGGTGGAGATAAAGATTACGACAACTACATTCTTCAGACATTTAACCAGAACTTACCGACAAAATTCTTACAGCACTATTATGTGACAGATTGGGAGAATTACGAAGAAGGAAAGTCTCCGGTTGGAAACCATGAAAAACAGATCACATTGAGAAATGATAATGGCGATAAGGTTGTTGTCACAAGAAATGAAGAACAGCGTGATGATGAAAACATTGAGCGTACAATTACATTAGATGACAAGAAAGTATTAGATGATGTAACATATCTGCTCCCATGGACAGACAATCAGAATGGCAATGAAAAGTTATATCATTGGAATCTGGACGGTGGACAGACAACATGGGAACTTCCAAATGGATGGGAAGGACTTGCAAATGTTGTGATGTACGAGCTTTCTGACCAAGGACGTATCAATGAGACAAGCGTGGCTGTATCTGGCGGTAAAGTGACATTGGATGCAAAGGCTGCTACTGCTTATGTTTTAGTAAAAGGCAATGCGGCAGGAGTGAAAGAACTTGCAAATGATTTTGGAGAGTACGATTATGTGACAGATCCAGGATTCAATGGCTATGCAGCCGGTGAAAGATTATCTGCAGATGAGTGGTCAGGAGATATCAATGACAATGCAGTTGTAGTAGAAAAAGCAGACACAGGTGATCAGAGATTGGCATTTAACAGTCCTATGGATAGCGTATCTGTGACAACTACAATTTCAGGTTTGAAAAAGGGTGCAGATTATGTAGCAGAAGTTTATGTGGAAAATAACAGTGATGCAAAAGCTTCGATTGAAGTCAATGCAGGAGAAAAGAAAGTTTCTAATTATACAGAGCGTTCGATTCTCAATAACTATGTAAAGAGTGACCAGAAGAACGGAAGCAAGATGCAGCGTATGCAAGTTTCCTTTACGGCAGAGAGCGAGACTGCACAGTTGACACTTTCCAGAGCTTATGGTGATGGCTCTACTTACATGGACGACATTCGTGTAGTGGAAAAATCTTTGAATAACTTCCAAAAAGATGGTGTGTTTAAACAAGATTTTGAGACAGTCGTACAGGGATTGTATCCATTTGTATTGAGTTCGGCTCAGGGAATCTCTGACCCAGTGACACATTTGTCTCAGAAAAATGAGCCATATACACAGGCAGGATGGGGCGGAAGACTTATTGATGATGTCATTGAAGGTGAATGGTCGGTGAAGCATCACGGAGCAAACACGGGCATTATTTATCAGACACTTCCACAGAATTTCCGCTTTGAGCCGGGTAAAGTGTACACGGTAGAATTTGATTATCAGTCAGGTCCGGATAAAGGATATGCAATGGTAATCGGTGATGGAACAACTTACACAGCTCCGACAGAAGAAAATTGTCTTGCACAGGCGCGGGGCAAGAGTGAGCATGTGAAAATGGAAGTAGTCGGCAGCGGAAGCGGGCAGACATGGATTGGTCTTTATTCGAATGGAAAAGCCGGAAACACAAAGGTCGGTGAGACAGACTTTACATTGGATAATCTTGTAATCACAGAAGAGAAAGATGCAGTATCCGTTATATTGGAAAATACAGAACTTTACAAAGGTGAGACAGCAAAAATCTATGGCAATAATCTGGATCAGATTACATGGAAAACAAGTGATGACAAAGTTGCAGTGGTAGACAAAGAAGCGGGTGTTGTAAAAGCACTTTCAGCGGGAACAGCAACTTTGACAGCAAAATTGCCAAAAGATAAAGAAGTTACATTTAAGGTGAAGGTGGCAGACAGCGCTGTCATAGAGATTCCAAGAGAGGAATTGAAAGATATGACATCTTCTGCAAACACAGAGGAGACTCAAAGTGAGAATGCGGGAGCAATCAATGCTTCTGATGGAGACACATCTACAATCTGGCATTCAGGATACAGTGGAGGACAATTTGTAGTAAGCAAAGATAATCCGGCAGTTCTTACAGTAGATTTGGGAAAAGAATTGTCCGTAGATGGATTCAAATTCCAGCAAAGACCGTCAACAGCAAATGGTATAGTATATCAGTATCGCTATGAAGCGTTTGATGAGGCAGGAAATAAAGTTGCTTCCAGTGAGACAATTTCCGTTGATGATGCACAGAGAGCAGGCGGAAAGTGGATTACAAATATGTTTGAAGATGTCTCTGGAGTGAGAGATGCCAAGCGTATGGTAAGAACAATTAAGATTTACGTAGAAGAAGGAAAAGGAAACTTTGCGGCAATTGCAGAAGTAGTCCCACTTCGTATACAGAAGGTTGCAGAAACAGTAACATTAGATGATGCTACAATCAAGGCTGGCGAGAAAGTAAAACTGGAAGTAAAACATGAAGAAGGAACTATTTTGACAGGACTTGTATGGACTTCTTCGAATGAAAAGATTGCAAGAATCAATCAAAATGGAGTGGTCGTTGGAGTGGAAGCCGGAACAGCAACGATTACAGTTAAGAATGCGGCAGGGCTAAAAGCGGAATGTACAGTGACAGTTATACTGAATACAGAAGTGTTAAAAGCTTTAATTGAAGAGTATGAGAAGTTGGATCTGTCTCAGTATCAAGATGGAAAAGAGAAGGAAACATTCATACAGGCATTGAAAAATGCAAAAGCAGTTATCAATACAGCAAAGACTCAGAAAGAGATTGATGCAGCGGTAAAAGCATTGCAGGAAGCGAAAGGTGCTTTGAAACCGATTGATAAACCACAACCATCTGTAGACAAATCAAAATTAGAAAAATTCTACAAAGAATGCCTTGCCTACTATAAAGAGACGAATCATTCAAAAGAAAATTGGGCAAAATATCAGGCGGTACTTGCCGATGTAAAAGCAATTCTTGAGAATGAAAGCGCAACACAGAATGATGTTGATAATGCATTGAAAGCACTTATAGATATTACAAAAGTAATGAACAAAGAGCTGGAAGATGCAGGTAAAGAGCCAACAACACCACCAACACCAGATACAGGAGGAAATGGTGGAAATAACGGTAGCAACAACGGTGGAAATGATAGCGTGACAACCGGTGATATGACAACATGGGGAATGACAGCTGTTATAATGCTGCTGGCAGTAGGTGCGGTAGTTGTTGTGATCAAAAAAAGAAGCAAAATAAGTTAAATATAAAACATTATGTATACTAAATGACACGAATCATTTTTTTGATTCGTGTCATTTTATATAATATGATTATTTTTATGGAAAATAATGGGAAAAATATGTTAAAAAGTTAAAAAGTGTGCTATAGTGAAAAGTGTATATGTGCAAATTGCAAAAAAAATGAGGAGGGTAGAGAAAGAATAGGAAAAAATGTAAAGATATTAAAAAGGAAAGGGAAATTATGAAAAGAAAACATTTGAGACGTGCTTTGGCAGGTGCATGTGCTGTAGTTGTGGCAACATCTGGAATGGCATTTCCACAAGCAAATGCACAGAAGAAGGAAACAAACAATAGTGAATTGAAACTGTGGTATAACAGTCCTGCAGCTGATAGCTATGATGGATGGGAAAAATGGTCTCTGCCAATAGGAAATAGTGGAATCGGTGCGAATGTATTTGGCGGAGAGACAAAAGAGCGTATTCAGCTGAATGAAAAATCATTATGGTCAGGGGGACCAAGTGACAGCAGAAAAGATTATAATGGAGGTAACTTAGTACAACAAGGGAAGAACGGAGAGACACTCAAAGAAATTCAAAAATTATTTGCGGAAGGGAATAACAGTGCCGCAAGTGCAAAATGTGATCAGCTTACAGGTGTTTCTGATGATGCCGGAGTGAATGGATATGGATATTATTTAAGTTACGGAAATATGTATCTTGATTTTGACTATGCTTCAAATGCTGAAGTCAGCAACTATGAGAGGTATTTGGATCTGAATACTGCTATTACAGGCTTGGAATACGACAAGGGCGGCACACATTACACGAGAGAGAATTTTGTGAGTTACCCTGACAATGTTCTTGTGACAAGATTGACAGCAGATGGAGATGAAAAACTCAATCTAGATGTCAGTGTGAAGCCGGATAATGAAAAAGGTGGCGGAAGCAATAATCCACAGGAACAATCTTATAAGAGAGATTGGGAGACGACTGTAAAAGATGGGTTGCTCTCCATAGATGGACAGTTGAAAGATAACCAGATGCAGTTCAGTTCTCATACAAAGGTTTTAACTGAAGGAGGAAAGACGGAAGATAATAAAGATAAAGTAACAGTAAAAGATGCAAAGACTGTTACAATTATTACGTCTATCGGAACGGATTATAAGAATGATTATCCAGAATACCGTACAGGAGAGTCAAAGGAAGAAGTGTCAAAAAGAGTGAAAGCTTATGTGGATAAGGCTTCTGCAAAATCATATGATACTTTGAAAGAGGCTCATGTAAAAGATTATTCATCTATTTTCGGGCGTGTAAAACTTGATCTTGGACAGGTTCCATCTGAGAAGACTACCAATGAATTGTTAAATGCATACAAAGCTGGAGATGCTACGGATGCAGAACGTCGTTACTTAGAAGTGATGTTGTTCCAGTATGGACGTTATCTGACCATTGAATCTTCAAGGGAAACTCCAAAAGATGATGCGTCGAGAGCGACATTGCCATCGAACTTACAGGGAATTTGGGTTGGTGGAAATAATTCTGCATGGCATTCAGATTATCATATGAATGTAAATTTACAGATGAATTATTGGCCGACCTATTCAACAAATATGGCAGAGTGTGCAGAACCACTCATTGATTACGTGGATTCTTTGCGGGAACCGGGACGTGTGACTGCGGAAGTTTATGCGGGAATTAAGAGTGAAGAAGGTCAGGAAAATGGTTTCATGGCTCATACACAGAATAACCCATTTGGATGGACTTGTCCTGGATGGGCATTTAACTGGGGATGGTCACCGGCAGCAGTACCGTGGATTTTACAGAACTGTTGGGAGCACTATGAGTATACCGGTGATTTGGAGTATATGAAAGAAAACATTTATCCAATGATGAGAGAAGAAGCAATTCTCTATGATCAGATGCTTGTAAGAGATAAAGATGGGAAACTAGTGTCAGCTCCAAGTTACTCACCAGAGCATGGACCAAGAACAGAAGGGAATACATATGAGCATACTTTGATTTGGCAGCTGTATGAGGATACAATCAAAGCAGCAGAGCTTCTCGGTGTCGATAAAGATAAAGTGGCGCAGTGGAAGAAAAATCAAGCTGATTTGAAAGGACCTATTGAGGTCGGAGCAGATGGACAGATTAAAGAATGGTATGAAGAAACAACTTTAGGAAGTGTACCAGGAAGTGATGCGGCAGGACATAGACATTTATCGCATATGCTTGGATTATTCCCAGGAGATTTGATTTCTGTAGACACACCGGAATGGTTTGAGGCTGCAAGAGTATCTATGGAATACCGTACAGATGAAAGTACCGGTTGGGGTATGGGACAGCGTATTAATACATGGGCAAGACTCGGAGATGGAAATAAGTCTTATAAATTAATCACAGATTTGTTCAAAAAAGGAATTTTGACAAACCTTTGGGACACACATGCACCATATCAGATAGACGGTAACTTTGGTTATACATCAGGTGTAGCTGAGATGTTATTGCAGAGTAATATGGGATACATCAACCTTCTTCCGGCGTTACCGGATGTATGGGCAGATGGAAGTGTAGATGGATTAATCGCACGTGGCAATTTTGAAGTCAGCATGGATTGGGCAGATGGTGCTGTAACAAGAGCTGATATTTTATCAAAGAATGGAGGAACAGCAACAGTTCAGATGGATAATGCATCTCTTGCAACAGTTGTTGATGAAGAGGGAAATGTTGTAGAACTGAAATCGCTCAGCAAAGATAAGATTTCTTTTGAGACAAAAGCCGGAAAGACATATACAATCAAGGATGTTCCAAAATCTGTTACTATTCCATCTGGTCTGACAGCAGAGCGTACTGTGGACGAAGGCATTGATCTTACATGGAATGCAATAGATGTAGAGGCTGTTAAATATAACGTATATCGTCAGATTGATGGTGGAGATGTTCAGAAAATTGAAACAGGTCTTTCAGAGACAACTTACAGGGATACAGCGATTGATGAACACTTTGAAAACATTCAATACCAGGTGTCTGCGGTTGTAGGCAAAGAAGAATCCGAAAAAACGGAGAAAGTATCTGTGAGAGATTTAAGGAATATGGCAGGTATGATTGATAACGCAGATTCTCGAATTGTATATGAAGGCGGATGGGGGAATTGGACAAATCCAGAAGGAAACTACAATGATACCTGTCAGTTTATCAATTCACCAACGGGTGGAGAGACTGCGACTTTGGAATTCGTAGGAACCGGAATAGAAGTGATTACAGTTACCAATGCGGATAGAGGACTATATGAAGTATGGATTGACGGTAAGAAAGATAAGGATGTAGATACTTATTCAGCACAGACAAAACGACAAGTAAAAGTATATGAGAAAACGGACCTAGAATATGGAAAGCATACGATTAAACTAGTTGTTAAAAATGAAAAATCTGAAGCCAGCAGAGGAACAAAGGTTGAGTTGGATGCATTTAAAGTGCTGGATAAGACAGCGGCGCAGCCAAGTGAAGTAAAAGTATCCAGCGTATCAGGAATTACGACTGTTGGAAAAGCAAACAGTACAGTTCAGATGAAAGCTGATGTACTTGCGGCAGCCCCAAAAGCAAGAAAAGACACGAAAGCGGAAGTGAAAGACCAAAGTGTTACATGGTCTTCGTCAGATGAAAGCATCGCAACAGTTGATGGAAATGGTCTGGTAACATTTAAAGAGAAAAATGGAACTGTGAAGATCAAAGCGGTATCGAATGCAGATACTTCTAAGTTCGGAGAACAAGAGTTTAAAGTGGCAATCAAGAAAGATGGAGAAGTCACAGAAACGATTGTAGAAGATGGAACAGTGCCGGAAAGTGGAAATAATGGTATAAAAAATAATGCGATTACATGGAGTGATCATAACTGGAGTAACTGGGCGGGTGAGCGAGATAAACATCATGGTGGTACAAAGACGGAGTGTAGTGTAAAAGGCGCCTACTTTGAATACAAGTTTAGCGGAACCGGAATTGAAGTATATGTTCAGAAACATGAGAATTTTGGAGCGTTAGAGGTATTTATCGATGGCACAAGCTATGGAAAGCAATCTTTGAATGGGTCTAGTAGTGGAGACAATCAGCAACTCTTATTTTCAAAGAAAGATTTACAGAATAAAGAGCATACAGTAAAATGCGTGATTGTTGAAGAACGTGGAAAGACACAGGCAAACCTTGATTACTTAAAAGTGCTAAAACCAGCACAATCTGTTACAGTAGATAAAGCGAAATTACAGGATGTAATCACAGCAGCTTCTCAATTGTCGGAAACAGCGTATGATGAGACAAAATGGGCAACGTTCAAGACTGTATATGATGAAACAGTAGCGGTTATGAATAAAGATGATGCGACAGAAAAAGAGGTTGCAGATGCCGTGAAAAAATTAGAGGATGCAGTAAAAGCGCTTGGAAAAGCACAGGCGCCAGTTGTAGACAAAGAGCAAGGAAAAGCAGTCTTAGTGGAAAGCACTTCTGTTGCATTAAAATGGGATGCGGTACTTGGATCTACTTCTTATAAAGTTGTATACGGAGACAAAGAACTTTCAGCCAATGAGGAATATTTGAAAGTGACAGATCTGAGCCCTGCAACAGAATATACATTCAAAGTGTATGCGGTCAATGAAGGTGGAACATCCCAAAAAGCAATTGAAGTGAAGGTGACAACAACAGCAAAAGAAGAGAATGTAGTTGTACCGGAAGTAACGGATATTCAGAAAGTAATCTTAGATGGCTCTTCTGTGAAATTGACATGGCAAGCACCAAAAGAAACAGCAATAGGTGGATATATTATTTATGTCAATGGACAAAATGCTGCTACAGTTGATACAGAAGAATATACGATGAAGAATTTAAAAGCAGGCGAGACATACGTTGTAAAAATCATTGCAGTAGATAAAAACAATAACCAATCACTGCCGACACAATTTTCATTTGTATTTAGTCAGGAAGAGGGACAGAAAATTGTAGGAGTTGGAACACTTGATTCTGTCACAGTTGCTAAAGGAACAGCATTTAAGGATTTGAAACTTCCAGAAAAAGTTACTGTTACATTAGAGAAAGTAAGATTAGATGCGGAACTTGCAGTAAAATGGACTGAGGGCAATTATAATGGAGATGTAGCAGGAACTTATACATTAGAAGGAACACTTCAATTGACAGATGGCATTCAGAATCCGAAAGATATGAAGGCAGAAATAAAAGTGATAGTTGGAGACTCCTCAACTCCAGATCCGGATCCGAATCCAGATCCAAAACCGGATCAGGTGGATAAAAAGGCATTGAAGAGTAAGCTGGATGAAGTAAACAAGTTTACAAGCGACTTAAAAGAAAACGTATACACGAAGAAATCAATTGAGGCATACAAGGAAGCATTAAAAACAGTTCTTGTAGATGCACAGGCTGTATATGAAGATAAAGATGCAAAACAAGAAGAAGTAGACAGTGCGGTTTCTCAGCTTACAAGTAAGTTTGAAGAAGCGAAAAAACTTCTGAAAAAAGTTGACAATCCAACACCGGAAAAGCCAGACAATACAAATAAAGACAAAACGGATAAAAACACACCAACTACAGGAGACAACAATTCCTATTTGTGGTTAATGGTATTTATGTTGGCTTCAGTTGGAACCGTCGGTGTTGTGAGCAGACGGAAAAGAACAAATTAAATTCATTAATATGGGCTATCAGTTAATACGGATTTTTAGCCCATTCATTTCAAAATAGAAATCTCTTGTAGAATTCAATGCTTTTTAGCATCTTGTTTTCTACAGGAGATTCTTCTTTTCAGGAGTGGAGAGATGATTTCGACAGCTATGAAACAGCGATTTTTGTATATAATTGTATTTTGAATAAAAATATAATGGGCAAAATAAATTAAAAAAATGATTTTATGGTGAAAAAATTGTGTATTTGCCATGCTAAATAGCTATAATAAAAAGGAAAATTATGTAAATAGCATTATTTTAGGAATGCGGAAAGTGAGAAAAAGCATGATGAGATGGAAAAAGCAAGGTAAAACATGCGTTAAAAGAGTGCTTGGCGGAACGATGGGAGCAATGTTAGCGGTATCTGGAATGAGTTTGACAGGGACATCAACTGCACAAGCGGCTTCCGTAAAGACAGAGCAAGATCCGATGAAGATTCGTTTTGATGAACCATTATCAAAGGGAGAGCTGACAGGCTCTTCAGGAAACTTTACAGGGGCAGGAAGTGATACAGACTGGTGGCAGCAATTGTCTCTTCCGATTGGAAACTCTTATATGGGGGCAAATGTATACGGCGAAGTGGAGAAGGAACATCTTACTTTCAACCAAAAGACATTGTGGAATGGAGGACCTTCGGAGACACAGGAACATACGGGAGGAAATATCGACAAGGTTGGAGAACAATCGATGTCAGATTATGTGAAATCAGTACAGAACGCATTTCTGAACGGAGATAGCAATGCATCAAATATGTGTAATTCATTAGTTGGAGCAAACACAAGAGAATATGGCGCTTATCAGGGATGGGGAGATATTTATCTTGATTTTGACCGCATAGATCCGCCAAAAGAAGATAGTCAAATTATCGGCGATAATAGCGACCATATTACATATGGTGATGGTTGGGCTTCATATCCACAAGGCAGTTGGGAAGGTGGTTCAGAACACTATAATCCAAATCCGGGAACATTGACTGTAAGATTCACAGGAACCGGAATTCAGATGATTGGTGTAAAAGCTAAAGACATGGGTAACTTTACAGCAGTTGTCGATGAAGATGAGAAGACAAAAGTTACAGGAACGATGACTCAGGAGACAAGACAGGAAGGACAAGTTCTTTTTGAAATCTCTGGATTGGAATATGGGGAGCATACATTAAAATTTGAATCTTCTGCAAATGGAACTGCTAAGAAGACGTCATTTGATTATTTCAAAGTGTTAGAAGGTGAGACGATTGACTGGAACCCTACAGCACAAAGTGAAAAAGTAAAATTTGAAGGCGCCTGGGAACGTTGGGATCGTGCAGCAAATAATGAAACTGATGCAAATTCTTGGTTTGGAAAAGATGAAGTATATGTAGATGCAGATAAGGCAGAGAATGCAACGATTACTTGTAAATTCAAGGGAGCAGGATTTGAGCTTTTTGGAGCCAAAAGTAATGCAGTTGGAAAATTCCAATACCAAGTAGACGGCGGAGAGTGGAAAGAAGTAGATACCAAAGATAGTGCATTTGCAAGACAAAGCCTTTTGAAAGTGAATGGACTTGATAAATCGAAGGAGCATACACTTACGATTAAAGGCGTAAAAAATAACAAAGTATCGTTTGACGGTATCGTGACAACGATGAAAGAGACAGAACCTGAAAAACCGCAGGAAGAACATACAGAGGCAACGAATTATGAAAGAGCGTTGGATATCGATACAGCACTTGCAACAGTGTCTTATGATAGAGATAATACACATTATTATCGTGAATATTTTGCAAGTTATCCGGACAATGTGATCGCGATGAAACTGACGGCTGAGGAAATCAAAGGCTCAGAAGGAAAGATGCGTCCATTAGAGTTTGAAGTGAGTTTCCCTGTAGATCAACCAAGCAATGCAGCTCTTGGAAAAGAAGTGACGTATACAACGACAGATGACTCTATTGTTGTTGCAGGTAAGATGAAAGATAACGGTCTGAAATTGAATGGAAGACTGAAAGTCGTAACAAAAGATGGAAAGGTTGCTCCAGTGGAAGAGAAAGAAGGAACACTTCTTGTCAGTGGTGCAACAGAAGTATACATTTATGTGACAGCAGATACAGATTATGAGATGACATATCCAAAATATCGTACCGGAGAGTCTGACGCAGAACTTGCAAATGATGTGAAAGCGGTCATGGACAAAGCAGTAGAAAAAGGCTATGACAAAGTAAAAGCAGATGCTCAGGCTGATTATAAGAATATTTATGACAGAGTAAAGATTGATTTTGGTCAGGAAGTATCAGATAAGACAATCGATGAATTGATCAAAGCATATAAAGATGGTAAGGCAAGCACAGAAGAAAAAGCCTATTTAGAGACGATGATTTTCCAGTATGGACGTTACCTGCAGATTTCTTCTACAAGAGAAGGAGATAAACTTCCGGCAAATTTACAGGGAGTTTGGCTAGATTGTACAGGTGCAGCAAATAGTCCGGTAGCATGGGGAAGCGATTACCACATGAATGTAAACCTTCAGATGAACTATTGGCCAACCTATGTGACCAATATGGCAGAGTGTGCAGAGCCATTAATTGACTATGTAGAAGGGCTTCGTGAACCGGGGCGTATCACGGCATCTACTTATTTTGGAATTGATAACTCAGATGGAAAACAGAATGGTTTCATGGCAAATACACAAAATACACCATTTGGATGGACTTGTTCTGGTTGGGCATTTAGCTGGGGGTGGTCTCCAGCAGCAGTTCCGTGGATTTTGCAGAATGTATATGAAGCATATGAGTATTCAGGTGATATAGAAAAATTAGAATCTGAAATTTTCCCAATGTTGGTGGAAGAAGCAAAGTTCTATATGTCAATCTTAAAAGAAGTGACGGATGCAGACGGAACAAAACGTTATGTAACAATTCCGGCATACTCACCGGAGCATGGTCCATACACAGCAGGAAACGTATATGAAAATGTACTTGTATGGCAATTATTTAATGACTGTATCGAAGCGGCAGAGGCGCTGAATGCAAACAAAGCAGGAACAGTTTCAGACGAACAAATTGCGGAATGGACGAAATATCGTGATGGATTAAAGCCAATCGAAATCGGAGAGAGTGGACAGATTAAGGAGTGGTACGATGAGACTGCACTTGGTCAGACAGCAAATGGAAAGATTTCAGGATATGATCCAAAACACCGCCATATGTCGCATTTACTTGGCGTATATCCGGGTGATTTGGTAACAGTAGACAATAAAGAATATATGGATGCAGCAAAAGTTTCTTTGACAGAACGTGGCGATAATGCGACAGGATGGGGAATCGCACAGAGATTGAATACATGGGCAAGAACGGGTGATGGAAATCACTCTTACCAGATTATCAATCAGTTTATTAAAACAGGTATTTATTCAAACCTCTGGGATTCTCATGCACCATACCAGATTGACGGAAACTTTGGATTTACAAGCGGTGTGGCAGAGATGCTATTACAGTCTAACGCAGGATATATCAATCTGCTTCCAGCGATGCCGGATAATCAGTGGACAACTGGTTCTGTGAGCGGACTTGTTGCAAGAGGTAACTTTGAAGTAAGCGAACGCTGGAAAGATGGAGCTTTGACAGAAGCAACTATTCTTTCTAAAAATGGTGGAACTTGTACGGTACAGGCCGGAGATTGGAAATATGTTGAAGTAAGAGATAGCAAAGGCGATAGAGTACCTGTATCAGATGTTGAAGGAAAAGACGGACGAGTTACTTTTGAGACTACAAAAGGAGAACGCTATGTTCTGACAAAATCAGAAACCCCAAGTGCTGAAAATGTGATTGTTACATTTAAAGACGGGGACAAGACGATTGAGACAAAAACGGTAGTCAAGGGAGAAGCAATTGGAAGTCTTCCACAAGCACCAGAAAAAGAAGGGTATACTTTCAAAGAATGGAATACCGAGAAAGATGGCAAAGGTGACATTGTCACAGCAGAGACAACAGCTGAGGGAGACATCACAGCATATGCAATATTTGAACAAAAGGGTCCGGTAAGTCCAGAAAAACCGGACAAGACAGAAGCACAGAAATATTATGATGCGTGTTTAAGCTATTATCTAAAAGGCGATTATACAGCAGAGAGTTGGAAGGTTTATGAGTCTGCTATGAATGCGTTGAAAGCTGCACTTGCAGATGAAAATATTTCAAAAGAAGATTTGCAGGCCGCAATAGATGCAGTTGCGAAAGCAGCAAAAGAGTTAAAGGCAATAGAAACTTCAGCACCAGATGAAAATAAAGATTCCAATGAGTCAAATAAATCAAATGGTGTGAAAACTGGAGATACTGTTTCGGTAGGGGGGACTGTGAGTGGACTTGCAGTGGCGATTTTAGCGATAGCAGTGGTAATTTTAAAAAAAAGAAGAAAATGCTAAAATGAATTAAGGCGGTTCGGAATTGAACCGCCTTAATTAGTGTCGTATATTTTGTTTATGTCTCGAACAGTTTTCTCAACTTCCTAATTGGTGCAGAACGCGAAGACTCTTTGCGATAAGTCTGTTGTTGACGGATTAGATGATCAAGTTTCTTATAACGATCTTCTTCCTGCCGATCCTGAGCTTGAAAAAGATAATTCATTTCTTTGAGGATAGTCTGAGAGATAGCCTGACTGACAGATTCTTCAAGAATTTTATTATTTTCAAGCATCGCATTTTGAAAGACTTCTTCTATTTGTGATTGAATTTTTTCCAATGACTCATTAGAAGGCATATCCGGTTGTTCTTCAACAGTGGAGTTTGAAACAGTTAGCTCTTCTTTAGGTTCTTTTTGAAGTTTAAGTTTATCTCTCGTTCGAAGCATATCAGGGATGAGTCCCTTTAATTCTTTCAATTGTATTCCTTGCTCTTTTAGTTCTTTGATACAGCAAAAAAGCTGTATGTCATCTTCTGTATAGTACCGATGTCCCATTTCCGTGCGCCCTATAGATAGTGAAAGTTCTTCTTCCCAATATCTTAAAACATGGGTTTCAACATTCACACGTTTGGCAGCTTCTGAAATCATATAATGAACTTCGCCCATACAATATTAACCCCCTATTAAATTAGAATGAATATGTAACACATATATCATACCATAAGATAGTCCATAAACTATAAAAAACCGCTCATCAAATTTCGACAGATTTTAAAGAATCAAGAGGTTAGGAGTGAACAGCAATAATGATTACTTTTTGAGGATAGTTTGTGTTAAGTTGTATTAGCTACTGAAAAAGCTTGATAGTTTACTAGAAACTCTGAGAAACCGGATTATCTGCCAGTCTATTACAAATCAAAAATCAATTTAGAACTCAGTAAAACACAGATTAAATTTACCGAGGAATTCTTATAGAATAAATATTGAAAATAATTTTATGCAGTTCAAACGGTGGCTATTGACAAAAAGATATAGGCATGTGACAATAAATTTATCCGATAAATGATACCGGAGAATTAAAACAAAAGAAGGAAGGAAAAGAAGTGTGAAAAAGAAAAAGTTAATGAGCTTATTTGCGGGAACACTGGTGTTCTCAATCGCGTGCTCTACTGTAGTTTCTTCACCAATGAGAGTGGCCTTCGCGGCAGAGCGTGAAGCTGTGGAAAGTGAGGTGAAACAAGCGTCAAAAGCGACAGATTCATCTGTGGAGGAGGGTGTAATTGCGGCGAATAAAAGTATTCAGTATTTATCGGATATGAAAGAAGAGCCGGGGGCATCTGTTGGATACTGGGGACAGATTTTTAAAGATTGTGTTGTTAATAAAGAGAATGAAAAGAAGGACAATCTTTGGGTGCGTTATAACAATGAGACGTTGAAGTTCGCAAAAGGTATCGGCGCACATGCGACATCAACAGTTGTTTATAATATTACAGATGTCGTAAAGACAAAAAAGTATTTTGTAGGTTATTTGGGAATTGATGCGAGAACAAGTTCCAGTGACGGCGTTACATTCAAGATTTCTCTTTCTGATGACAACAAGAATTGGGAGGAGGTATATAATAGCGGAGTTGTCAAAAATGAGGCTAAATATGTCAAAATTGATCTTAAAAATAAAAAATACATTAAATTTTATGCAGATGAAAATAAAAGCAATGGAAGTGACCATGCAGTTTATGCGAATGCGGGATTCGTGGCAGAGAATTATAAGCCGTCAGATGGTTATGATCTTCCGGTGCAGACAGTGGAAGAGCTTGATGCGGAGTTGAGTAAAATTGATTACAATAATGAACAGCAGGTGAAAACGAACACGCATAAGATTTATCAGCGGGAACTTGTGGACAAGGCAGGTTTTTACACGCTTCACAACGTGTATACGATGCAGAATGGCGTTTACAAAGATGCGATTGATTATCTCTTGAAGAATGAGGATGCGCTGTCGTATTACATCAATGGCGGTTCGAAGCCGGCGCAGGGAACTTACTACAACTCGCTCATGGCATTTGGAAAGATTTACAACGCGCATAAAGAGGATTTTAAAGATACACGCGAGAATAACTTCAATCTGCGTCTTGCAATCTCGGTGGCATCTGTCTATGCGAATCTGGAGGGCGTTCGTTTTTGGAATGGCAGTTATCAGGGACAAGACCCGGCGAAGCGATATGCGACTTATAAAGAGTTGTCTAAAGACGGTGGAAGGATGGACGCTGGTGCGACTGTGGCGGCTGAGAATAAGATTGACAATGGAAAATGGTCTGCAAAAGAATTTCGTACACTGTCAGTGCCGATGATGCGCTGGGTGGTTGACGCCCGCATGAATGAGGATGAGTTCTACTGGCTTGCGGACTATTCCATGGCATGGGGGAAAGAACATAAAAAAAATTTTCTGGATTCTTATATGTATATGAAATATGAATTGAAGGATTGGAAATACGAAGACGAGAAGTATTACAGCGCAGAGAACAAGCAGAAATGGACAACAAAATATAAGCTCGACGGATATTTTGACGAGGATAAGAAATACGGAGCTTCAGTGAATGGCAAGAAGATTATCCGTCTGTGGACAATTTGGGAAGAAGGCGGCGTGTGTGGGGCCTTTGCGAAGTCGTACACGAACCTTGCGGAAGTATTCGGGCGTCCATCTATTACATGCGGACAACCGGCACATGCAGCGGCAGTTACATGGATGTGGAATCCGAAGGGCGGAAAAGCCGGCACAGGACAGTATGAGTGGCACATTCAGAATGACGTATTTAACTGGCGCGAGACACACAGCGAATATTCAGACTATATGCTTGGCTGGGGAAATCGGACGAAAGATAAAGACGGTCAGGCGTCAAGTTATGTGACACTTGTGACGGATGTATTGGAAGGCAAATGGGATACATATGTAGAGGCAAAGAAATATACGCTTCTTGCGAATAGCTTTACAGATGCAGCGAAAAAAGAAGAGATTCTTAATAAAGCGCTGAAAAAAGAACCAAAATTCTTAGACGCATGGTATGGCAAGTTAGATATGCGCCTTGACAATGAACAACTTACAAGCGAGCAGGCGTTAAGCTTTGCGAAGGAGATTGAGCGTACATTCAAATACTATCCGATGGTTATGAGTGATCTGTTATCAGAGATTCGGGCGAAAGTAACAGATACAAGTCACCAGATGGAATTGGATACGCTGCGTCGTAATGCGTTGCTAGAGGCATCAACACTAAAAGATAATGATTATGAAAAGAGTGGAACAAGACAGCCGAATGTGGCAAGAATTGTTGCGGAGGGACTGTTAAAGGGAGACACGACTGCTTTGGCGAGCTTCTCGTTTGACGGTGAGGATGCAGGGAAACTGGTACTTAACAGCAACTATGATACGTCTACTGTTCGTGTGAGATATAGCTTGGACGGCGGAAAGACATGGACAGATACGACATTACAGGGAACAGAAGAGCATAAGATTTCACTGGTGGACAAACTGGCAGACATCAAACCGGATACGGACATTAAAGTTGGTCTGGTAGGAACAGATGTCGTTCACACGATTGATATCTTACCGGCAGAGTCGCCGAAGAATAAAGTATATTTGAATGATCAAGAAGACTTGTTCGTTGGAGATGTGAAGAGCTTGGAATACAGCAAAGACGGCGGCAAGACATGGCAGGCATATCCGCAGGATGGACTGAAAAATGAGCTTCGTTTCACTGGAGATCAGAATGTGTTGATTCGTTATGGGGCTCACGGAGCCTATGTGACAGGGGAGTCGGAAGCGTATGCGTTCAAGACAGCAGAGGTGAATGAGAAAAATCAGTACTTGCAGCTTCAGCATGTGACGCTGGAAAAATTCTCTTCACAGAATAATAACACAACAGAGGCGGCAGCGAATCTGCTCGACGGAAATCCGAATACAAAATACCACTCTAATTACAATATCACGGATGAGAAAGAACTTGTATTCAAATTTGATCAATCACGCTATATTTCATCAATCGAATATGTGCCATCTTCATCTGTGAATGGACGTTGGAAACAGGTTAAGATTTTTGGAAGTAACGATGGAGCGGCATGGAAAGAACTGACGACAAGCGAAGTGTTGGAAAATAACATGAATGCAAAACAGATTCCATTGAACTCGGATGAGGCATGGACTTATCTGAAAGTGAAAGGTCTTGAGACATACAGCAGTGACAGTCGTAAAAATATGTTCTTCAGCGGAAGTATGGTAAATTTCTATGAGGATGTCACAAAAGATGTTGTGGAAGCGCCGCAAAATGTAGCGGTAAGTGAGGTCAAAGAGACTTCTGCGACTGTGACATGGGATGCAGTGGAAGGCGCAAAGGGATACAACGTATATGTTGACGGAGAGAAAGTGAATACGGAACTTGTGACAGAGACAAGTTGCGCACTGACAAATTTGACAGCCGGCACAAAATATACAGTTTCTGTTGAGGCAATCAGTGAAAAAGATACGCTATCTGCGAAAACGAGTGTGGAATTTACAACTGCACAATATGTTGCTGCAAAACCGACAGAAGTAAAAGCAAATAGAGTCGGTGAGACAACAGCGACCATCATATGGAAAGGGGTAGCCGAAGCTGATGGTTACAATATCTATGTAGGCGATGAGAAAATGAATCAAGAGCTTGTGAAAACGACAAGCTATGACTTGACAAATCTGGCAGCGGAGACAGAATACACGGTATCAGTTGAGGCGGTTGAAAAAGATGGAGCGTTTTCTGAAAAAGCAGCTGTGAAGTTTACCACTGCGAAACATGGAGAAGAAATTTTCGTAGAAAAACCGACAAAAGTAAAAACAGATCAAGTTGGTGAGACAACAGCATCCATTACATGGGAAGCAGTAGAAGAAGCAGAAAGTTATAACATCTATGTGAATGGTGAGAAAAAGAATGAAGCGCCGGTGACAGAGACAATGTATGAGCTGGTTGGTCTGACAGAGGAAACAAAGTACAAAGTTGCAGTAGAGGCTGTTGGAAAGAACAATGTACTTTCTGAGAATGCGGAAATAACGTTTACTACGAAAGAGCATGTTGTGGCTGTGCCGATAGAAGTAGAGGCAATAAATATCACCGAGACAACAGCGGATATTACATGGAAAGCGGCAGCTGGAGCAGAGGGGTATAATATCTATGTTGGCGACAAGAAGGTGAATACAGAACTTGTTATAGGAACAGACTATGACTTGACAGGTCTTGAGGCTGGAAAAGAGTATACTGTATCTGTTGAGACTGTGGAAGCAGGTGGAAAAGTTTCTGAAAAAGCAACTGTGAAGTTTACCACTGCGAAACGAGAGGAAGTTGTTGTGCCAACACCGGAAGAAGTGAATGCCGACAAAATTACAGCGCATTCTGCGGTGATTACATGGGCAGGCGCAGAGGGTGTTGCCGGATACAACGTGTATGTGAATGGAGAGAAGATTAATACAGAGTTGATAACAGGAACAAGCTGTGAATTGAAAGATTTGAAATCTGAAACAGTGTATACTATAAATGTGGAGGCTGTCGGATTAGACAATCAGACATCAAGTCAGACGACAATTACATTTACGACTGAGAAAGAAGATACAACAATGCCAGACGGTGGAGAGACATCCGGGACACCAAATGGAGCGGATGAGACACTAGATGGTGGTGATAATACAGTAGATTCAAACGACAAGATAGCAGGCGGTGGAGATACGTCATCTGAAAAACCAAATGGTAACGGTGGAAAACCAGCGCCACAGACAGGGGATATCTCAGGAGTTGGAAATTCTATGATGATGCTTGGGGTTTCCGTAAGTGCAATTTTAGCAGCAGTGAAAAGAAAGATTCAAAAGTTCTAAATCAGCTTTATGAAAGGGAAATTATCTTTTATACAGATAGCGTTAAAAGGGGCTGTCGGGAAATGATAGTCCTAAACAGAGAGAAAATGATTAACGACAATCTAGTCTATACTCTGAAAAAGGTAATGGATTTAGATTTTTCTGGCTTATTAGCCAATTGTTCAGACAAGGGAAGAACCGGGTATAATCCAATTATGATGTATGCTGTAGTTACTTACGCAAACATGCATGGGATAAGAGCCGTTGACCGTATTAAAATTGACATCCGAAGTACAAAGTAAGAGAGGTCATTGAAAAAAATCTGACTCAGACTGCAGCGGCTGTGAGTATAAAGCTAAATGTCTTTAGCAATATAATGCCGAAAAAGTGTGTTTTCAAAAATGCAGTTGAGGGGTTTTTGTGCCCTAAAATACATACAGAAAAGAAAAAATACGAATCTCTCGTAGAAAATCAGGTATGAAAAACACTGATTTCTATGGGAGATTCGTATTTTAAGATTTAGAGGCTAAAAATCGATATTAACCGACAGCCCCTTTTTGTTTTGGTGATCACTTTTCGATTATTTATTATTCAGCAGAAATTGCTCCTGTTGGGCATTGTGCTGCACAAGCGCCACAGTCAACACATGCATCTTTATCGATTTCATAGTGGTCAGCACCCTGAGAAATAGCTCCTACAGGACATTCAGCTTCGCAAGCTCCACAGCTTACGCATTCATCACTAATTACGTGTGCCATAGTATGTATCCTCCTTTTTGTACATTTGATAGATATGAAATATATCTACCCTTTCATTTATTTTAATACAAACAGACTAAATATACAAGCGATTTTATGCTTTCAATTTAGTACATTTATAGGCAGACAAAATGATATTTTTTGCTGCTGCTGCCTCTTCCTTAGTTGCTTCCGGTGTATCTTTTAAAGGATAATCCATGTTAAGATTTTCGTATTTTACTTTTCCCATGGAATGATACGGAAGCACGTCCAATGCATGGACATTGCCCAATGTACCAAGAAAATGCCCTAATTCTTCCAAGTATTCTTTATATAAAGTAATCCCTGGAACTACAACATGACGAATCCAGACTGGAATATGCTTTTTATCAAGATATCTTGCAAATGCAAGAATACGCTCATTCGAATGAGCCGTAAGCTCTTCATGTTTTTTAGGATTGATGTGCTTGATGTCAAGCATAATTAAATCTGTCACTTCAAGAAGAGTATCCAATTTCTTCATAAATGTCTCATTATCTGGTTGAAACATGATACCGGAAGAATCAATACAAGTGTGAATTCCATCTTTGTGAAGTTTGGTAAATAGTTCAATGAGAAAATCCATCTGCATCATAGGTTCTCCACCAGTCACAGTAACACCACCGTTGTGATAAAATGGCATATTACTGTAGAAACCTTCTAACACTTCATCTACGCTCATCTGAGTGCCTTTATTTGGCTCCCAAGTATCTGGATTATGACAATAGAGACATCTCATGGGACAACCTTGGAAAAAGATTACATAACGGATTCCGGGACCATCTACTGTACCGCAACTTTCAATAGAATGAATATAACCTTTGGTCATAAAAAAGTCTCCTTTCGCAAACAGTACCTTTCGGTGTTTCTTTTGTTGCTGCGCAACTATGTTTGCTCATATACGTTCGTCCACATCATTAGTAGAAAACCGGCCAGGTTTCCATGCGAGCATGATCCTGTCCGGCTTTTACTAATGTGTGAACTTTATCTCTTACATGCCTTCGTGGAATGTACGTGAGATAACATCATCCTGCTGTTCTTTTGTCAATTTGATAAAGTTTACAGCGTATCCAGAAACACGTACTGTTAACTGTGGGTAGTTTTCAGGATGTTTTTGAGCGTCTAATAAAGTCTCTCTTGTAAATACGTTAACGTTTAAGTGGTGTCCACCTTGTTCTACGTATCCGTCTAACATGTTTACTAAGTTATCTACTTGTTGTTGGTTTACTGCCATCTTAAATTCCTCCTTCAATATTATTCGTTGTCGATGCTTTCCATGATGTTTGGAATATTGCAAGCCTGATTTCCGCATTCTTCGATTCTGTCAAGATCTAAGTCTCCAACGAATATCTGGTCTTCTTTTCCAAGAGCACCTGGAATGATTGAGAATGTATTTGAAATACCGTCTTGTGCGTGTCTGAATGGAATCTTAGCAACTGAAGCAAGTGATGCTAAAGCACCGTGAGTATCACGTCCGTGCATTGGGTTAGCACCTGGAGCTAAAGGCTCTCCCATTTTTCTACCATCTGGTGTATTACCAGTTTTCTTACCATATACTACGTTAGAAGTAATTGTTAAGATAGAAGTTGTTGGCACACCTTGGCGGTATGTATGGTGTTTTCTTACTTTGTCCATGAATGAACGAACGATTTCAACTGCGATTTCGTCAACACGGTCATCATTGTTACCGTATTTCGGGAATTCACCTTCTACTTTGTAGTCTACAACTAATCCGTCTTCATCTCTTACTGGTGTTACTTTTGCATATTTGATAGCACTTAATGAGTCAGCGACAACAGAAAGTCCTGCAATACCTGTTGCGAAGTAACGTTTTACTTCTCTGTCATGAAGAGCCATCTGAAGTTTTTCATAGCTGTATTTATCATGCATGTAGTGGATAATGTTCAATGTATTTACATAAAGTCCTGCTAACCATTCCATCATGTCATCGAATTTTGACATTACGTCATCGTAGTCAAGATATTCGCCTTCAACCGGACGGTATTTTGGTCCAACTTGAACTTTCAGTTTCTCGTCAACACCACCGTTGATTGCGTATAATAAACATTTTGCAAGGTTTGCACGAGCTCCGAAGAACTGCATCTCTTTACCAACTTTCATAGAAGATACACAGCAAGCAATTGCGTAGTCATCTCCGTGAGTCTGACGCATTAAATCATCATTTTCATATTGGATAGAAGATGATTTGATTGACATCTTAGCACAGTATTCTTTGAATGCTTTTGGTAAACGTGTTGACCAAAGGACTGTTAAGTTCGGCTCTGGAGCTGTACCCAAGTTATCCAATGTATGAAGGTAACGGAATGATGTCTTTGTAACAAGTGGACGTCCGTCAACACCAACACCGGCAATGGATTCTGTTACCCATGTAGGGTCACCTGAGAACAATGCGTTATATTCTGGTGTACGTGCAAATTTTACAAGACGCAACTTCATAATAAAGTGGTCAATGTATTCCTGAGCTTGTTCTTCTGTGATTAATCCTCTGTCTAAATCACGTTGGATATAGATATCAAGGAATGTAGAAGTACGTCCAAGGCTCATAGCTGCACCATTTTGTTCTTTTACAGCTGCAAGGTATCCGAAGTATAACCACTGGATTGCCTCTTTTGCATTTGCAGCAGGTTTGGAAATGTCATATCCGTAAATCTGACCTAATTTTGCTAAGTCTCCAAGTGCACGGATCTGTTCTGACAATTCCTCACGAAGACGGATGTTTTCACCAGTCATTCTTACTAAAGAAGTAGCAAGTTGTTGTTTTTTGTCTTCGATTAACCAATCTGTTCCGTATAATGCAACACGGCGGTAGTCACCGATGATACGTCCACGTCCGTATGCATCTGGAAGACCTGTGATGATAGCTGATTTTCTGGCCAATCTCATCTCTGGTGTGTAAGCATCAAATACCCCCTGATTGTGTGTCTTTCTATATTCAGTAAAGATTTTTACAACTTCAGGATCTACTTCGTATCCATTTTCATGGCATGCGTTCTGAGCCATACGGATACCACCAAATGGTTGAAGAGAACGTTTGAAAGGTTTATCTGTCTGGAAACCAACGATCTGCTCTAAGTCTTTGTCTAAGTATCCCGGTCCGTGAGAAGTGATTGTAGATACGATCTTTGTATCCATATCTAATACTCCGCCTGCTTCACGCTCTTGTTTAGAAAGTTCCATAACCTGAGCCCAAAGTTTTGTAGTAGCTTCTGTAGGTCCGGCTAAGAAAGAGTCATCTCCTTCATACGGAGTATAGTTTTCCTGAATAAAGTTACGGACATTTACAGATGTACGGTTCCAACGTCCCGGTTTGAACCCATCCCAATTAGAATTCCAATTTTTTTCCATTGGTAAAATCCTCCTGTTAGATATAATTTATTAGATAAAAAATGAATAATATTTCAATCGAACTCATTATAACTTAGATGGTAATGTAACGCAAGGCATATATTGTATAAAAACGGATACAGTATACAATTTTTGATAAAAATTTATCAAAAATTAGAATGGTGGTAAAAATTAAGAAATAATTTATCCCATTTTTTTTGATTTTGGTGTATAGTGGTAAAGGATAAATTTAAGAATTGACTTAGGAGAATTATAAATATGAAGAAAAGATGGAAAATAATTGTAGGAATTCTTTGTATTGCTCTAGTAGGAACAGCATGTTCGGAAAAAAAGGTAAACGATGGAGAAGGGCAGCAGACAACGATTAACAAGACTGGAAAAGAAGAAAATGAGAATCAGAGTAAGCTTGATGTACTTCGTCCGATTGCATATTCGAATGTTGAGAATCTGAATCTGGAACCAGGGTCATATATCTCTATCATAGGAAGAAATAGTGGTGACAGTTATTGGAATGAAGTGAAAGCAGGTGCGGAAAGAGCTGTTGCGGATATAAACTCCATGCTTGGATATAAAGGAGATGACAAGATTCGTTTGAATTTTAGTGGACCAAGCGAGAGCGATGATGTGGATGAACAGATTAATATTTTAGACGAAGAACTTGCCAGATATCCGATTGCAGTTGGGATTTCAGTGGTAGATGCGACAGCATGCGAGGTACAATTTGATCTTGCGGCAGAGAATGATATTCCGATTGTGGCGTTTGACTCGGGAAGTGAGTATCAGGGAGTCGTAGCTACATGTTCCACGAACAATCAAGAGGCTGCAAAGACGGCGGCGTCAAAGCTTGCTTCTATTATGGATGAAAATGGGGAAGTGGCATTGATTATGCCGGATTCTCAGGCTATGAATACAAAGGAAAGAGAAAAAGGTTTCCGGGACGAAATTGCAGCATCGTATCCGAATGTGCAAATTGTGGATGTGTATTACATGGATCAGTTAGAGGAGAAGGCAAAGGCGATTGCAGAAGAAAAGAACGCAGCTAAAGCAGAGGGAGAAGAAGAGGTTCAGGCGGAATCACTGACACAGGAAGATGTTATAAAATATATTTTGGAGCAGCACCCGAATTTGAGAGGGATTTGTGCGATGAATCTAGGTGCGACAAAACTGGTAACAGATGTGTTGACTGAGTTGGAACGGGATGATATGAGTGTGGTTGCATTTGATGGTGGGAGCGATCAGATGAAATTGTTAAAAGAAGGCAAGGTGAATGGTCTGATCGTACAGAATCCGTATGGAATGGGATATGCGACTGTTGTTGCAGCGGCAAGAGATGTGTTAGGTCTTGGTAATGAAGCGGTGATTGACAGTGGATATACATGGGTAACAAAGGAGAATATGAACAAGAATGCAATAAAAAGGATGCTTTATTAAGCATCCTTTTTAGCTCTTTTTAGCGAAAATGTAAATTCCGTACCTACACCTTCGGTACTTACGACATTGATATTTTGCTTGTGTGCCTGAATGATTTCTTTTACGATGGAAAGACCAAGTCCCGTTCCTTTTTTGTCCTTTCCACGAGAGAGATCAGATTTGTAAAAACGCTCCCAGATTTTATTCAGACTTTTTTTGGGGATGCCTATTCCGTGGTCTTTAACAGATACAAACACCTTTTCATTGTGTTCTGTTGTTTCAATTATAATTTCGGAATCGTTTGGACTGAATTTGATTGCATTATCCAAAAGGTTATACAGAACCTGCTGGATTTTTCGTTTGTCTGCAGAGACATACAGTGTCTTTGCTGCAAAAAGCAGTTTGATAGAGATATGTTTGGCTGTACAGGTTCCTTCAAACGTAGCTGCTGTATTTTTGATGACTTCATGAATATCAAAGGACGTTTTTTCAAGAAGTAAATTCTTAGTATCAAACTGGTTCAGCGTCAGAAGATCCTGGGTTAAGTCGGTCAAACGTTCTGTCTCGAATAAAATAATCTTGAAATATTTGTCTTGCATTTCTACTGGAATTGTTCCGTCTGCCATCGCTTCCAAATATCCTTTGATGGATGTAAGTGGAGAGCGAAAATCATGGGAAACATTAGCAACAAATTTTTTTTGATAGTTATCCATATCTTTTAATTGCGTAGACATATAGTTTAGGGAAGCAGACAAATATCCAATCTCATCCTGTGTGTTGACCGGTATCTCGTACTCTAAATTGCCAGAGGCATATTGCTTTGCTGCTTCTGTAATTTTCCGAAGAGGGCGGTAGACAAAGAACTGAAATGCCGCCAGAATGGAAAAAGAAAGCAGGTAGATGACGAAAGCAGTAATATAAACCGGAAGTAAAAGAGTCTTACATTCTTCTTCTAAGTGTGAAACCGGTTTGTGAATAAGTAGATATCCTTTCACAACATAGCTGTTTGTCACAGGTGTAATGGTTGTAATCATATTTTCATCAAAATAATTGTGGTAGTTACCAATCTGATAAGTATCACTTCCGTTTTCGGCCGGATTAAAATTATCAATTTTATCTGGAGCCAAAGGCTGCCCGGATAAAGTAGAGGAGGTAATCAGTGTTCCATCAGCTTCCACAAACCATAAATTAGCAGTAGTATATTTTTGCATTCCTTCTAATTGCATATGGACATCTGGAAAAGAAATATCTTCTGAAAAATATTGGGGAAGATATTCGGAAGATAAGGTTGAAGCGTCGGTGTAAAGCCTCTCAGCAGTTGTTTTTTCCAAACGATAGGAGAGCATTTGAGGAGCAATTGCGGATACTGAAAATAAAATTAAGAACCCAAATGCAATGTAAACAATAAAAAATTTTAAATGTAATGCACTGCGCATACTATTTTACCTCGAATTTATAACCAATTCCCCAGACAGTGGCAAGTCCCCAGGTATCATGGTTCTTAATTTTTTCGCGAATTCTCTTAATATGGACATCGACAGTGCGCGTATCACCGACATATTCATATCCCCAGATTTGATCTAAAAGTTGTTCTCTCGTAAATACCTGATTTGGAGAAGAGGCCATGAAATACAAAAGTTCAAGTTCTTTTGGAGGCATCTCTACCTGTATGTTGTCGACAACAACAGAATAATTTGTAAGGTTGATGACGATCCCTGGATAGGAAACGCATTTGCCCCTTTCTTCAGAAGAGGTATCCGATTTTCCGGACTGATATCTTCGGAATACGGCTTTTACACGGGCAACTAATTCCTTGGCATCAAATGGTTTGATAATATAATCATCTGCACCTAGTTCCAGACCGAGTACTTTGTCGAACACTTCACCTTTGGCTGATAGCATGATAATTGGAACGTTTGATTTGGAACGAATTTCTCGGCAGACCTGATAGCCGTCGATTCCCGGCAGCATCAGATCTAAAAGAACTAGATTCGGACTGTAACTGTCAAAGGCAGACAGTGCATCTTCACCATCGTGAACCATCATTGTATCAAAGCACTCTTTTGTAAGGTAGAGTGAGATTAGCTCTGCGATATTCTCGTCATCATCTACGATTAGTATTTTTTGTTTTGTTAACATTGACCTTCTCCTTTTCCATTGCGACTAAATGACTATTTGAATTCTACGATTGTAACACCGGCATCCCCTTCACCAAAAGCACCAAGACGGTAGGATTTCACATGTTTTTGGCGTTTCAGGTAGCTGTGGATTCCGCTGCGAAGCGCTCCGGTTCCCTTCCCATGAACGATACGAACAGGACTCACATGCGCAATGTATGCATCATCCAGATATTTATCCAGTTCGGCGATAGCCTCATCCACAGTCTTGCCAAGGAGATTGATCTCAGGGCTTACTGCAAGCGATTTGCTCATCTTCATCTTGCCGGTGGAGGTGCGTCGCATCTGTTTGGCTGTGATGGTCATCGGTTCTTCGATGATTTCCAAATCAGAAATATTTACCTGAGAGCGAAGAATTCCCATCTGTACAAAAAGATTTCCTTTGGCGTCTGGGAGAGAGCTTACCGTTCCAGTCAGATTCATGCTGAGAACTTTCACGGACTCTCCCAATCTGAAATCGCTTGGTTTGTGCTGTTTCTTTGGTTTTTTCTTTCCCAATGTCATGCCGGATTGTGTCTTTGCCATTTTTTTGCGTAAACGCTCGCGTTCTCGTTCCATATCAGCAGCAGAGATATTTTCTTTTCCGAATTTTCGGAACTGCTTCATCGTCTCATCGGCAACTTCTTTTGCTTCGCGCAGGATGGCATTGGCTTTTTCGTTTGCTTCTTTTATAATACGTTCTTTTTGTTCGGTTAATTTTTCCTGTTTGGCATCAAGACTATGTTTTAACTTTTCGATTTCGCGCTTGTAAGAGGCAATCTCAGCCTGCTCTTTTTCAATGGTGCGTCTGCTCGTCTCTAAATCGGCAAGTAAGTCTTCAAAAGATTCGTCTTGTTCAGACAGATGGCTTTTCGCACTTTCAATAATGTAATCTGGAAGTCCAAGCTTGCTGGAAATGGCAAACGCATTACTTTTTCCCGGAATACCAATCAATAAATGGTAAGTTGGACGTAACGTCTCTACATCAAATTCACAGCAGGCGTTTTCCACACCTTTGGTGGAAAGTGCAAATACTTTTAACTCACTGTAGTGCGTTGTTGCCATTGTTCGGATTCCTCTTTCATGCAAATAAGAAAGGATTGCGATTGCAAGCGCGGCTCCTTCTGTTGGATCGGTTCCTGCACCGAGCTCATCAAAGAGTACAAGAGAATGGTCGTCCACATCCTGCAGGAAAGATACGATATTCGTCATGTGTGAAGAGAATGTACTGAGACTCTGTTCAATACTCTGCTCATCCCCGATATCGGCGTATACATTTTCGAATACAGAAAGTTTGGAGCGGTCAAGTGCAGGAATATGCAAACCTGCCTGCCCCATCAGTGTAAATAAGCCGACTGTTTTTAAGGAAACAGTCTTACCGCCCGTGTTCGGTCCGGTCACGATGAGGAGGTCAAATTCCTTGCCGAGCATAATCGTAATCGGTACGACTTTTTTCTTATCCAAGAGTGGATGGCGCCCTTCGTGGATATGAATATATCCGTCTGTATTAAAAATTGGACGGCTTGCATTCATGGAAAGTGCCAGAGCACCTTTTGCAAAAATAAAATCCAGTTCTCCGAGAATAGTGTAATTGCTGCGAAGTTCTTCGATGTATTCCGCAGCATCCACACTGAGTCTTGCCAGAATAATCTGAATTTCCTCCTGTTCCTTTCCATAAAGTTCTTTTAAGTCATTGTTAAGTTTTACGACAGCCATCGGTTCAATAAAAAGTGTGGAACCGGTAGAAGACTGATCGTGAATCATTCCACTTACCTGACTGCGGTATTCTGCTTTCACCGGCAGGCAGTAACGGTCACCCCGCATTGTGATAATTGGATCTTGTAAATAGGAACGAAGCGACCCATTGACAAGGGAGGTCAATGTGGAATGTACTTTATCGTTGATCATTCCGATACTTCTGCGGATATGTTTTAAATTGCTGCTTGCATCATCACTGATCTCATCTTCTTCGATAATGCATCTTCGTATCTCGGTTGTAAGTGGAGTAAGCGGAGCTAACTGCTCGAAATAGCTGTCGAGGCAGTCGGCAAGTTCGTCCACGGTATCATGACGTCCGTAAGATTTGGCACGCCCCGCAGTCTCTGCTAATTTGCAGATGCGAAGAAGTTCTGCGCTGCTAAGAGCGGCACCGATCTCAAGGCGTTTCATAGAGTCTTCCACGGAGTAACATCCACTAAAAGAAGGCCGTCCTTTTTTCACAATTCGTGTAAATGCGGCGGCAGTCTGTTCTTCTGCTGTATTGATTTCTTCTAAGTCAGTCATAGGCAACAAAGTCTTGCAGCGTCTTTTCCCGCTGTCCGAAGATGCCTGATCTGCCAGAAGATTGATTATTTTGTCATATTCTAATTTTAATAATGTTTTTTGATTCATTTTTCTCACCCTGAGTATATTTTAACCTATTTGAGTTGCAAAGGAAAGAAGAAATATTGTATACTATAAAAAGGATTAGAAATAAGGAGAAATGAGTATGTCTATGGAAACGGATCACGGACCAGATCAGGAGCCGGAGAAATATTCTTTTTTACAAGAAAAAATCAAGGATGAAGCATTTAGCAGGAAAAAGGTGTTATATAAGATATCTTGGTTGGTTGGAAAAGGACTTCTCTTTGGAGTTGCTGCCAGCATTGGTTTTTTTGCGTTAAAACCATGGGCAGAATCTACATTCCAGAAAAATCCGGATAAAATTGAAATTCCGAAAGATGAAGATATACAAGATACATTAGCAGAAGATACTCAGCCAGTGCAGCAAGAACTCACAATAGAAAGTTATAAAGAATTGAACAGTCTCCTTACACAGACATCTATAGAGGCAAAAAAGTGTGTAGTAGAAGTGCAAGGAATGCATGAAGATGGAAATCTGTTGAAAGAGGACGCTGGTGACGATTATAAAAGGGCAGGTGTTATTGTTGCAGATAATGGACAGGAACTTCTTATATTAACAGACGTGGGTGTGTTGACGGATGCATCGGAATTACAGGTCAGATTTGCAGATAATACAAGATATGTTGCGACGCTGAAAAAGAAAAGTGCAAACATCGGTATGGCGATTGTCGGGGTGGACAGAAGTTTGATAACAGACGCGACATGGTCAAGAATTAAGGTGGCAGATCTTGGAAATTCCAATGCGATGAGTCAGGGAAAAGCAGTGATTGCGCTCGGCAATCCATTTGGGTATAGTGATGGGATGGGGGTTGGAATCGTAAGCTCGATTCAGGAGAGCGTGATGCTCGCAGATGGAGAGTACAAAGTGATTGTGACAGATATGCCGGGAACAGCTCAAGGCAGTGGAATATTGTTTAATGTGGATGGAGCTGTTGTTGGAATTATTAATCCAAAGCTTGGTGGAGATATGGGCGTGATGACAGCATATGGAATTTCTTCACTTAAAAGCGAGATTGAACTGATGTCAAATGCAAAGGAAGTTCCATATATCGGAATTATCGGGACACTAGTTACAGAGGAGATTTCGGCAGCTCAGAACATACCGAAAGGTTTTTGTGTAACAGAGGTGGAGACAGATTCGCCAGCGATGAAGGCGGGAATTCAAAATGGTGATATTATCACACACATAGATAAAAAGAAGATAGAATCTGTTGTCGGGTATCACAGTACAATGATTACACAGGATGTCGGTACCGAGGTTACGCTGACAGGGCAGCGTCGGGGAGCAGAAGAATATGTGGAGATTGAATTTACTGTCACAATCGGAATAAAAGAATAGAAAGAGGAAAGATATGAGATTTATTAACACATTACGCGAGGGAGAGACAATCAGGGGCATCTATTTATGCAAGACAAAACGCACGGCAGAGACAAGAAATGGGAAGCCGTATGATAACTTACTTCTTCAAGATAAGACAGGAACTTTGGACGGAAAAATCTGGGATCCAAATTCGGGGGGGATTGCAGATTATGATGAGATGGACTTTGTGGAAGTTCTTGGAGAGGTAATCAACTATAATAACAATTTACAACTCAATATTAAACAGCTTCGCAAACCATACGAAGATGAATACAATCCGGCAGATTATATGCCGACTACAGAAAAAAGCGTAGATGGCATGTATGAAGAACTGTTATCTTATATTGGTAAAGTAGAGAATACATATCTTCATCAGTTGCTTGAGTATTATTTTGTGAAAGATGAGGCGTTTATCAAACGTTTCAAAAATCACTCAGCAGCAAAGAGTGTGCATCATGGATTTGCGGGCGGACTTTTGGAGCATACATTGAGTATCTTGAAAATGTGTGAGTATTATGTCAGTGCATATGAGATTTTGAATCGAGATTTGTTATATACAGCAGCTATTTTTCATGATATAGGAAAGATAAAAGAGCTGTCATCCTTTCCAGAGAATGATTACACAGATGACGGGCAGTTGTTGGGACACATTGTGATCGGGGTTGAGATGATTGGAGAGGGAGTGCGTACGATTGACGGGTTTCCGCAAAAGCTTGCAAGTGAATTGAAACACTGCGTAATTGCACATCATGGGGAGTTGGAATATGGTTCTCCGAAAAAACCAGCACTTGCCGAGGCGGTAGCATTGCATTATGCAGATGCGACAGATGCGAAAATGCAGACGCTGACAGAGATATTTAAAGAAAAAGAAGGCAATAAGGATTGGCTCGGATACAGTCGTTTGTTTGAATCGAATTTAAGAAGGAGTAGTATCTAAAAGATTGAGTTTGATTAGGGGGGGATTGAGAAATCCCCCCTAAATCATTGTAATTAAGTATTAAATGTATTATAATAAATAATACTTAAATTATGGCGAAATAAAAGAGGTGATTGTATGATTTTATCATTAGATATGGGAAGTGATATTCCAATCTATGTGCAGCTGCGGAACCAGATTGTGACAGGTATCGGTAGGGGGGAGTTAAAAGTGGGAAACCGACTCCCGACTGTTCGGCAGCTTGCACAGGATGCGGGGGTAAATGTGATGACTGTCAATAAGACGTATCAGTTGTTAAAGATGGAGGGATTTGTTGAGATTGATCGAAGAAAAGGGGCGACAATATGTCCGGTGTGGGAGACTGCAGGACGATTTCGAGAAAAACTGGAATCTGAGTTGGAACTGCTTTCAGCGGAAGCGTGCCTAAAGGGCATGAGTCAAGAAGAATTTCTGAAAATTTGCAAAGAGATGTTTCAAAATATGCATCCGACATCAGTGGAGGGGTGAGTTTTATGGAAATGGCAATTATAATGTCGATTATTTTCTTGTTTACAGATGCGATGATGGTTGGAGTCTGTATGTTTGCATATGGGGGAAAAGAAGAGTACAGTGAAGGGATGATTTTTGGCGTTCACATTCCGAAAGAGAAAGTGGAAGAAGAGGCTGTACAAGTAATCGCACAGAAATATAAAAGGCAGTTCAAAAAATTTCAACGCTGGAACATGCTTTTGGGAATATTGGTATGTGGGTTGGCATTTGTCAGTATGGGAATTTTTATGATTGCTTGGACAGTCTGGCTTATCGAATATATTGGGGGAATCTATTGGTTTGTCTATGGGACACACCAGAAAATGTATCAATTGAAAGTGGAAAGGGGATGGATTGTGGAGGAGACGAAGCAGACAATCTATATTGATACAGAGGTTTCGGCGTATTCGGATAAAATGCCGTTGCCTAAAAAATGGTATATTCCTATATTTTTGTTGACTGTTGTGATGATGCTATTTCCTCAGATGAAAAAATATCTAAGAGAAGATGTAACTGGTTATGTGCTGTTTGGAATTGCGGTTGGAATGAATTTGTTTTTCTTGCTTTTTCACTGGTGGGCGGAACGAAGACCGAATGTAGTATATAGTAAAGACAGTAAGACAAATTTGGCATTGAATCGGTTAACGAAGCGAACATGGACGATGTGTCTGTTTATCTGTGCAGCAGTGAATACGGCGGCATGGGTATATACGTCTATCTGTATGATGAAAGATCAATGGCTGACCACGGGGGACTTTTTTGTATATATTGCATTACACATGACTGCCGGTATATTTCTTGCGGGGGGACTATGTTGGCTTTTGAAGAAGAAAAAAGAGATTGCATCTACGGATGTGGAAATGATTGAAACGGATGATGATTTGTACTGGAAAAATGGATGGTACAGCAATCCTCACGACAAAAGGCTGCTTGTGCAGGATCGCATGTGTGGTATGAATTATTCTATGAATATGGCGAAGACATCAGCGAAAATATTTACGGCGGTAATAAGTGCCGTGGTCATAGGATGTGCTGTATGGATTGCAGCGATTTTAGTTGAATTTGAGACCACAGAGGTGACAGTCGAAATGAAAAATGGTATTATGGATATACGTGCAGCTTCTTATGATTATCAGATTAAGACAGAGGATATTCTGGCTGTAAAAATGATAGAGGAAATGCCGAAAGATAATTTTTACAGGAGTAACGGTGGAGATACTGACAAGTATTTAATTGGACATTTTAAAGGAAAAGAAATTGGAAAATGTATGTTGTTTCTTTATAAGGAAGAAACTCCGATTTTGGAAATCCAATTAAAAAATATGACCGTATTCTTAAACAGTGAAAATGAAAAAGAGACAGAGGAGTGGTATAACTATGCGAGAGACCGTGTTGTTGATTAATTTTGAAGATCAGAAACAGTTGAGAGAACTGAAAATGATTTTGTTTACACTAAAGATTCGAATGAAGAAGGTTGAGAAAGAAGACTATTTACAACAGATTGGCTATTTGGCAGGGATAAAAGAAATGGAAGGCATAGAGGCAGTTTATGAAGGAGAAGAACTGGAAAAAGAGATGATGGTATTCGCTGGAATATCCAATCAAAGACTTGATCAGATTCTCCTTATGATGAGAAAAAATGGAGTAAAGCGAGTAGATTATAAAGCGATTCTGACCGAAACGAACAAGACATGGACAGTTCCAAGGCTCTATGAAGAGATTTCGAAAGAGCATGAGCAGATGCGTAGAGTATAATAATGCCAAAGATTTTTGTGTGAGAGATGGAAAATATGGATAGAATTGATAAAAAATAATGAAAAAACCAGTTTGAATTGTTGAAAATGTTGGTCTGATGAGATATAATAATATGCAGTTCTAAGAAAATGATACTAAAAAGATTGGGGGATACTATGGAAAGAAAAGAGATTAGACGCGTAGTAGCGTCGGCATTGGCAGCAGTGTTAATTGCACCGAGCTTTGGCAGTATGACTGTTGCGTATGCAAAAGAAGCGCAGAACCCAGTAAATCAAGAAACACAGATGTCATCAGACAAAGAAGTGGTATATGTGAATACATATAGTGATGCCACAGTGCGAGAACAGAATTTTGATGATAACTGGAAATTCTATCTGGGGGATGCGAGTGGCGCAGAAGGCAAAAACTTTGATGATTCTCGTTGGAGAAATGTAAATTTACCACACGATTACAGCATTGAGCAAGAGTATTCTAAATCAATGGAAGCAGAAAGCGCTTATCTTCCAGGAGGAACAGGCTGGTACAGAAAGCACTTTATAGTGTCGGAAGACATGAAGGGAAAAGAACTCCGCATTGATTTTGGTGGCGTTTATATGAATGCTACCGTGTGGGTGAATGGTGAAAAGCTTGGTACGCATCCATATGGATACACACCATTCTCGTTTGATATTACTGACTTGGTAGAATACGGAAAAGAGAATGTAATTACAGTGAAGGTGGATCATAAGACACCTTCAAGCCGCTGGTATTCAGGAAGCGGTATTTACCGCAGCGTGAATCTTTCTGTAATGGACAAAGTTCACGTAGACTTGTACGGAACAAAGATTGAGACACCGAATTTGAAAACAGAAAAAGGCGGAACTGTAAATATGTCTGTAAAGACAACAGTTGACAATGAAAATAAAGAGGCTGCAAATGTTGTGCTTACACATACAATTTACAAAAAAGGAACAGAGGACAGCATCGGAACTGTGACAACAGAGGCGAAGTCGATTGAAGCAGGACAAAGAGCTGATATTGAAGCGACTCTGCCGGCAAATAAGCCTGCTTTATGGAGTACAGAGAATCCAAATCTTTACACTGTTAAGACGGAAGTGAAGGTAGGGGATACTGTGGTAGATACATATGAGACAGAGTATGGATTTCGCTATACAGAGCAGAATGGAAGTACCGGATTCAAACTGAATGGTGAACCGATGAAGTTGAAGGGTGTATGTATGCACCACGATCAGGGTTCGCTCGGTGCGGAGGCGAATCGTCGTGCAATCGAACGTCAGGTAGAGATTCTGCAAGAGATGGGGTGTAACTCTATCCGTGTGACACATAACCCGGCGGCAGACGAATTGATTGAGATCTGCAACGAAAAGGGGATGCTTGTCATCGAAGAAGCGTTTGATGGATGGATGTACAATAAGAATACTAACACGCAGGATTATGCAAATTGGTTTGCAAAAGCGGTTGAGGAAGATAACAAGATTATTGGTGGTGACGCAGAACCTCTTAAAGCATTTGCAAGTGATGACATCTTGGGAGGAGTATCTGGATTGTCATGGGCACAGTTTGATTTGACAAGCATGATTAAGCGCGGACAGAATGCTCCATCCATTATTATGTGGTCTTTAGGTAACGAGATATGGGAAGGCGCTGGTGGTGAAAATGATTTCCCGAAAGTTGCGGAGACGCTGATTGATTGGGCGAAGAAGCTGGACAGCTCTAGACCGGCGACTATTGGTGACAACAAGCTGAAAGCGCAGAACCCTAATTCATGGGCGATGGCAGCTTCATTGCAGAAAGCAGGTGGGGCAATTGGTGCTAACTACTGTAATGCAGAACAATATAAGACGGTGCATGATAAGTATCCAAACACCATGTTATATGGTTCAGAGACGGCATCCGCAATCAACAGCCGCGGCGTATACTATAAGGCAGATGGTGATCAATCGAATCAGGATTTAACTTCTTACGATAAAAAGGCGGTTGGCTGGGGCGCTGTGGCAAGCTCTGCATGGTATGATATTATTACAAAAGACTATATGGCAGGAGAGTATGTATGGACGGGATTTGATTATCTTGGAGAACCAACACCGTGGAACGGTACAACAGGAGGGGCACAGGGAACATGGCCTTCTCCAAAGAACTCATTCTTTGGTATCGTGGATACGGCAGGACTTCCGAAAGATTCTTACTACTTCTATCAGAGTCAGTGGAATGAAGATGTGAATACATTACATGTGCTTCCGGCATGGAATGAAGATGTTGTTGCAAATGTGAATGGAAAGGTTCCGGTTGTCGTATATTCGGATGCGGCATCTGTAGAATTATTCTTTACACCAAAAGGAAGTGATAAGAAAGAATCACTTGGCAAAAAGGAATTTACAGAGAAAACAACAGATGCAGGATACAAATATCAGATATATGAAGGTGAAGGCAAGAGCAATACAGCCCATGAGAATTTGTATCTGAAATGGGATGTTGCATATGAAGATGGAACAATTACTGCGGTTGCTTATGATAAGTCTGGTAAACAAATCAAAGAGACAGAAGGTCGTTCTTTTGTGACAACAACAGGCGACGAAAAGAAACTTGATACAAAAGTTGATCGTAAAGAGATTGATGCGGATGGAAAAGATCTTGCATACATTCAGGTAGATGTGACAGATAAAGATGGCAATATCGTACCGGATGCAAAGAACCGTGTGACATTCAATGTAGAAGGTGACGGAGTTCTTGTTGGTGTGGATAATGGATGGCAGACAGACCACGATTCTTATCAAGAAGATAACAGACGGGCATACAATGGTTCTCTGATTGCGATTGTACAGTCTACAAAGACGGCGGGAGAATTTACAGTAACTGCGAAAGCGGATGGTTTGGAATCTGGTTCTGTGAAAGTGACTACGAAAGCGGTCGGTGACGGAGAAGAGGCAGAAAAACGTTTGGACAGCTTTTATATGTCAAAGACATATTATGTGAAGACAGGCAATGAAGTGGTGCTCCCAGAGAAGATTGAGACTCGTTATACAGACGGCACATCGGAGGAACTTCCGGTAGTTTGGGAAAAGAAAGATCTTCCAGAAAAGGGTGTGGTTGGTATAACAGGCACAGTGAATGGTCTTTATTCGGTGTCCGTAATCGTGTGTGTAATCGACCAGCTTGGCGGTCTGATGAACTACACAACGACAACACCGGTTGGCACAGTGCCGGTACTTCCGGAAACAAGACAGGCGATTGCGGCAGACGGAACAATTATGGATGCCTCATTCCAAGTGGCATGGGAAGATGTGGCAGAAGATGCTTATAACAAAGAAGGTTATGTAACTGTACATGGAGTTGCAACTGTTCTTGGTGATGTGTTGCCGGTGACAGCGACTGTACGTGTGCAGAATGAACAGATTAAGATTGAAGGAAGTATTGATAAATATTTGACCTTGACACAGAATATTCCAGAAGGCAGCCAGTCAGATACATTGACAGCTATTTGGGATGGAAAGACAGAGATTGGTTCAAATACAGGAGGCGGACCAAATCCGACTGCTTGGACTAACTACCAGTATTCTCAGGAAGGTCACAATACTGCAGAGATTACATTCGAGTATGCGACACAGCAGAGACTTGGAGAAGTGGTGATTCACTTCTTTAAAGACAGCAATTCCGCAACTTATCCGGATGCGGGCAAGACAGAGATTTATGTTGCTGAATCGGCAGACGGACCATGGACTAAAGTGGATACAACAGAGAAGATTGGCGAGGAAAAGAATAATGTAAAACCATATACATACTCTTTTGCGCCGGTGACAGCAACATTTGTAAAATTCAAATTAACAAATGCTGCCAAGTTGACAAAAGCAGAGACGAAACCATGCACAGGTATTACAGAAATTGAGATTAAAAAAGCGGTGGGAAGTTTTGTGACAAATACGACGGCGAAGCTTGATTCTTTAACAGTTGATGGAAAAGAACTAACAGAGAAGAAACTTGCAACAGGGGCATATTATGTGCCGACAAAGAGTGCGACGGTGAAGGCAACAGGTGCAGATAATGCGTCAGTAACAGTCCTTCCGGCAAACGATAAGCAAATTCTTGTATTGCTTGAATCGGAAGACCATAAGACAAGAGATGAATTTACTGTATATTTGGAGCAGGAAAAGCCACTCGATCCAGAAGATAGCAGCAAAGACTATCCGGTGGATAAACTGGAGGCGTTTGCGGATAGTCAATACAATGGAACAGGTAACGAAGGACCAGCGAGATTAGTTCTTGACAATAATCCGGGAACACATTGGCATACAAATTGGAGTTCGCAAGACGGAAGCGACGTAAATAAACGCTGGGTTGGTTTGAAACTTGACAAAGCTTCAGAAGTGACAGGTATTCGCTATCTCCCAAGAAGTGGAAATGGAAATGTTACAGAATATAGAGTAGAATACCGCGAGACAGAGAATGGTGAATGGAAAGAAGCGGCAAAAGGAACATGGAAGAATTCGGCTTCGGATTGGAAGTTAGTAACATTCGATGCGGTGACAGCAAAAGAGGTGCGTTTGGTGGGCGTTCATACGGCTTCTGATACAGGTGCGGATAAGCATATGTCGGTGGCAGAACTTCGCGTTGTATCTACAGAGACGACAGGGACGGAAACATCAGAGGATTATCCAATAGATAAGATTACACCGACAGCGGGAAGTACACAGGCTGGAAGTAACCCAGTGGAGAAAGCTTTAGATGGTGATACAGGAAGCTGGTGGCATACATCATGGGCGGCTGATTCAAGACCTACAAAAGAGGACCTTTGGTATCAGATGGAACTGGAAGAGACAGTGAAATTAGACCAATTGCGTTATTATCCAAGATATCAGAGTGATGATGTAAGCAAAGGACATCAAAACGGCTTTATTAAGAAGTATAAAGTAGAAGTAAGTAAGAATGGAAAGGATTGGGAACAAGTTTCGACAGGAGATTGGACACCGAAAGCAGGTTGGCTGGAAGCGAACTTTGATAAAGCCACAGAAGCAAAATATGTAAAACTTACAGGTCTGGAGACGATGTCCAATGGTCAAGTAACAACATCAGACATGGCGATTGCAGAGGTTCGTGTGCGCACTGTTGTGGATGGTGGAACAGAAGAACCGAAACCGGTAGAGAAAGCAAAGCTTGATGAGGCAATCAAAGCGATTGAAGCAGAAGGTATGAAAGAAGCGGATTACACTGCATATACATGGGGGATTCTTAAAGATAAACTGGACGAAGCAAAGAAAGTCAAGGAAAATAAGGAAGCCACACAGGAAGAGGTTGACGACGCATTGGCGGCGTTGAATGCAGCGAAAGAAGCGCTTGTGAAGAAAGCAGATAAGACAGCGCTTGATAAGGCGATCAAAGCAGCGAACGCCTTGAACGAAAAGGATTATACAGCGAAATCCTGGGAGGCAATGCAAAAAGTATTGGCTATTGCGGAGACAGTTCTGAATGGCGAAAATGTAACACAGCCTTCAGCGAAAGCGGCAACAGATGCGCTGAACAGAGCGGTTAAAGAACTTGTTTCGGCTTCGGCAGAAGCGACAGTTACAATTGATATTGATGGAACTGTGACAGAAGAAAAAATCCTTAAGGGAGAAAAACTCGGAGAGGTCCTTCCGAAAGATCCGGCTAAAGATGGATACACATTCCAAGGCTGGTTTACACAAAAAGATGGAAAAGGAGACAAAGTTACAGCTGAGACAATTGTAAAAGATGACATGAGTATTTATGCATACTTTACAAAAGATGGAGGTACAAATCCACCGGAAAAAGGCGAGTTTACAGTTACATTCAATGTAGATGGAAAAACTCAGGAAGTAAAGGTGGAAGAAGGAAAAGCAATTGGAGACAAACTTCCTGAAAATCCAACAAAAGACGGATACACATTTAAAGGCTGGAACACGAAAGCAGATGGAACAGGTACGGTAGTGACAAAAGATACAATTGTAAATGCAGATATGACCGTATATGCAGTATTTGAAGAATATCCGGTGCCTCCGACTCCAGAAGAAGTAGACAAAGAAAAAGCACAGAAATATTATGATGACTGTCTTGAGTACTACAAGAAAGACAACTATACAGCAGAAAGCTGGAAAGTTTACGAAGAAGCTATGAACGGATTGAAAGCAGCTCTTGCAAATGAAAACATTTCAAAAGAAGATTTGCAGGCAGCGGTTGATGCGGTTGCAAAGGCGGCGAAAGAACTGAAAAAAGTGGATGTTGTAACACCTGACAAGGACAAAGATAAAAATTCTAAAGGTGATGGTATTAAGACGGGAGATAACACCTCAATAGGTGCAATCATAGGAGTTGTAGTTGTAGCAGTTCTTGCAATTGGTGCAATTGTTGGTGTGATTATCAGCAAAAAGAGAAAAAAATAAATCAGCATATTGAGAAAATCGATATGAAAAAATAAGACTTGACGCCCATTCGCTGGTATGGTACACTGTACTAGCGAATGGAAGTAGGTCTTTTTTTTATGCCTAAAATTGGGCGGTCTCGCAAACTGCCAAGTAACATGTAAAAGAAATAAATAAAGCGAGGTGGAAGTTGTGCGCACAAGAATCACATTGGAATGTACAGAATGTAAACAGCGTAACTACAATATGACAAAGGATAAGAAAACTCATCCGGAACGTATGGAAACAAAAAAATATTGTAAGTTCTGCAAATCACACACAATGCACAAAGAAACAAAATAGTTTGTGGAAAGGAAGTGAATGGAATGGCTGAAAAAAAAGAGAAAGCCAAAAAGACAAGCTGGTTCAAGGGTCTTAAAGCAGAGTTTAAAAAGATCATTTGGCCGGATAAAAAAACACTTGCTAAGCAGACTGTGGCAGTTACGGCGTGCTCAATAGTATTAGGAGCGATTATTGCGGTTGTTGATGTCATTGTGAAATATGGTATTGACTTCTTGGTGAAGTAATAGCTGCCAGCAATTATGAAAGGTGATTTTATGTCAGAAGCAAAATGGTATGTAGTTCATACCTATTCTGGGTATGAAAACAAAGTAAAAGCAAACATTGATAAGACGATTGAAAACAGACACCTTGAGGATCAGATCTTAGAAGTAAGAGTTCCTATGCTGGAAGTTGTTGAGATGAAAAACGGAACGCAGAAAGCAGCTCAGAAAAAAATGTTCCCTGGATACGTGATGATTCATATGATTATGAATGATGATACATGGTATGTCGTGAGAAATACTAGAGGGGTGACAGGATTTGTAGGTCCGGGATCCAAACCGGTTCCGCTTACAGAGGCTGAGATTGATGCTCTTGGAATTATGGATGCAGACATTGTTGTAGACTTTGAGATTGGTGAGGTTGTAAAAGTTACCAAGGGAGCATGGAAAGATACGGTTGGAGTAATCCAGGAAGTGAATGCTCAAAAACAAAGTCTTGTAATCAATGTAGAATTGTTTGGTCGTGAAACGCCAGTAGAAATAAGTTTCTCAGAAGTGAAAAAAATGTAACAAGTAAAAGTGGGAGGGAAATCCCCGCGAATACCACAAGGAGGTACACAAAATGGCAAAAAAAGTACAAGGTTATATTAAATTACAGATTCCAGCTGGAAAGGCAACTCCAGCACCACCGGTTGGTCCAGCACTTGGTCAACATGGTGTAAACATTGTTGAATTTACAAAACAATTCAATGCTAAAACTGCAGATCAAGGTGATTTGATCATCCCTGTAGTTATCACAGTTTACAATGATAGAAGCTTCAGCTTCATCACAAAGACACCACCGGCAGCAGTTTTGATTAAAAAAGCTTGCGGATTAAAATCTGGTTCAGGTGTTCCAAACAAAACAAAAGTAGCTAAGATTACAAAAGCTCAGTTGCAGGAGATCGCTGAATTAAAAATGCCAGACTTAAATGCTGCAACAGTAGAAGCTGCTATGAGCATGATCGCAGGAACATGCAGAAGTATGGGTGTAACAGTAGAAGAGTAAAATTGTAAACATGTAACGTGGGAGGGGCTCTCCCGATATTACCACTAGGAGGTTATTGAATATGAAACGAGGAAAGAAATACGTAGAAGCTGCGAAATTGATCGAAAGAGGAAATCTTTACGACAAAGAAGAAGCAGTTGCATTAGTTAAAAAATCTGCAGTAGCGAAATTCGATGAGACAATTGAAGCTCATATCAGAACAGGTTGTGATGGACGTCATGCAGACCAGCAGATTCGTGGTGCTGTTGTATTACCACACGGAACAGGTAAAAAAGTTCGTATCTTAGTATTTGCAAAAGATGCTAAAGCTGAAGAAGCAAAAGCAGCAGGAGCAGATTACGTAGGAGCAGAAGACTTAATTCCAAAGATTCAGAACGAAGGCTGGTTTGAATTTGATGTTGTAGTTGCTACACCAGATATGATGGGTGTTGTTGGACGTCTTGGTCGTGTACTTGGACCAAAAGGTTTAATGCCAAACCCGAAAGCTGGTACAGTAACAATGGATGTTACAAAAGCTGTTAACGATATCAAAGCTGGTAAGATCGAATACAGATTAGATAAGACAAACATTATCCATGTGCCACTTGGAAAAGCTTCTTTCACAGAAGAACAATTAGCGGACAACTTCCAGACGCTTATTGATGCAATTATGAAAGCGAAACCAGCAGCTGTTAAAGGACAGTACTTAAAGAGCGTTACTTTAACATCTACAATGGGACCGGGTGTGAAAATTAACCCAGCTAAATTAGTATAATTGATATTCAAAAATATATGAAAAGAGTTATTGCCAGACTGGTTTTCGGTCTGGTAATAACTTTTTATATTACCGGGAGTCACTTGTTTTGGCTCTACCTATAAATAATTATTTAAAGAATTTGAAAAACAGCTTGACATATAGAAAAAAACATGATAATTTATATTAGAAAACTGCCGAAGACAGTAGGTGCCGAAAGGCATAAGTAGTGAAACGCCTACCGAGGAGATTTGAATTCGATGAATTATGTGAATTTACTGTCTTCTTGTCGTATGGCGAGAGGATTTTTTTATCTTTATTCGAACGGCGGTACACAATAATCTATAAGGAGGTGCACCATTCGTGGCAAAAGTTGAATTAAAACAACCAATCGTTGCAGCAATCGCTGAGGACGTAAAAGATGCAGCATCAGTTGTATTAGTTGATTATCGTGGATTAACTGTAGCTCAGGATACAGAATTACGTAAACAATTAAGAGAAGCAGGAATCATCTACAAAGTTTGCAAAAACACAATGATGAAAAGAGCGTTCGAAGGAACTGATTTTGCAGGATTGAACGAATACTTAGAAGGACCAAGTGCTATTGCTATTTCTAAAGATGACGCTACAGCACCAGCTAGAATTATTTGCAAATTTGCAAAAGGAGCTGAAAAATTAGAAGTAAAAGCAGGTGTGGTTGAAGGAACAGTATATGATGTTGCTGGAGTTCAGGAATTATCAAAAATCCCTTCAAGAGAAGAATTACTTTCCAAATTCCTTGGAAGCATTCAGTCACCTATTACAAACTTCGCTCGTGTTCTTAATCAAATCGCTGAAAAAGGTGGAGAGGCAGTAGAAGCTCCAGCTGAAGCAGCAGAAGAAGTAACAGCTGAGTAATTGTAAGACTTAGAGAAGATTCAAGAAGAATCAGACAGGATACAGTCCTGAAAATCAAAACATTTAAAACAATGGAGGTAAATAAAATGGCAAAATTAACAACAGCTGAAATGATCGAAGCGATCAAAGAATTATCAGTATTAGAATTAAATGAATTAGTAAAAGCATGTGAAGAAGAATTTGGTGTATCTGCAGCAGCAGGTGTTGTAGTTGCAGCAGCAG